>Ga0310121_10001084_pt1 | contig 28614 bp, 24 predicted proteins | sample CB27_Tmax_986_MG_FD_203504 | JGI IMG/M metagenome (GOLD analysis project Ga0310121, IMG submission 203504) | Marine microbial communities from Western Arctic Ocean, Canada - CB27_Tmax_986 | ecosystem: Environmental > Aquatic > Marine > Oceanic | place: Canada: Western Arctic Ocean | collected... | reverse complement strand
TGCCACCGGTGGAGTACGAACAGCAGTACTATCGGGCGCAAGAGGCTCCAGCCATGATGGCCGGAATCAACTAACGAGCACTCCGGAGAACCCGGAGCGGTTCAATGTCCGCCTAACAGTTAGTCGCCAAAACTCTCGAATCGGAGCTTACGCTCGTGTGGTGGGCGTTGTCGAGAGGCGTAAGTACCTGTTCGTGGGGTGTACGGCAGGCGCCAACTGGTTCGATCGTCTCGCCTTGGGCGCGGTCGCCTCGAACAAGCCGTCGCGCGGATGGCGAGTTCTGGCCAATCGAGTCGCCTTGCGAGAGGCGTGACAGGACCTGATGATCCAGGGGCATCAGACGCCTCTCGCGATCGACCTTCAGGGTGTCTGCCATCGGATTGACGCGACTTCGGCCACGGACGTATGGTCGACCGCCGCATGAAACGAGGGAGGAGCCCCATGCCCGTTGCTGACTTCGAGCCCAGGAACGGAGAGGTCGGCGTTCTGGCGAGGACAAGGAGCGGCTCGCGCCTGGCGGGCAAGAGGGTGATGAGCGGAGGGCGAAGTGCGGTGACTTCGCTCGTTCTGGTCGGCGTTGCCGCTCTGGGCGCCTTCGGGGCGCAGGCCCGTCCCAGCGAGAAAGGGGCGCCGCCTCGCCTTCTGGTCATCACCGTCGCCAACGGGTACGTGCACGAGTCGATCCCGACGTTGAGCGCTGCAATCGAGAGGCTGGGTGTCGAGAGCGGTCTCTACGTCGTCGAGCGGGCCGACACCAACGAAGCGCTCCAGGCGAAGACGACCGCCGATGCGCTCGAGCGGTACGACGGGGTCGTGTTCGCGAACACATCAAGGGATGTTCCCGTCGCGGACCGGAAGGCTTTCCTGGCCTGGGTGAACGCCGGTGGCGCCGTCATCGGGATTCATGGTGCGTCGACGCTGGAGGGCTGGCCGGAGTTCACGGCCCTCCTGGGAGGCCAGTTCGACCATCACGGGGAGCAGGCTACCGTTCGGGTCCACGTGGGGGACGCTGCCCACCCCGCGACCGCCCACCTGGACTCATTCTTCGAGATCCACGAGGAGATGTACCTCTACAAGGGCTTCGACCGGAGCCGCGTCCACATGCTCCTCTTCCTTGATCGCCATCCGAACACGGCCGAGCCCGGTTACTACCCGTGGGCCTGGACGCGCGTGCACGGTCGGGGCCGCGTCTTCCACACTGGCGCGGGCCACCGCGACGACATCATCGAGTCCGACTGGTTTCGAGCCCACCTGCTCGGTGGCATCCGCTGGGCCCTCACGGACTGAAACTCCCGGGCAGCGGGTAGGTGAATAGAGAGAGCCCTACACCGACGGCACGACCCGCTGCCGCTGCTGCCCGAGCCCGTCGATCCCCAACTCCACCACGTCGCCGGCCTTCAAGAAGACGGGCGGGTCCATTCCGAGGCCCACACCCGGAGGCGTGCCCGTGCTGATGACGTCGCCGGGCAGCAGCGTCATGAACTGGCTCACGTAGCTCACCAAGTGGAAGACCCCGAAGGCCATGTTCTTCGTGTTGCTCTTCTGACGCCCCTCGCCGTTCACCGTGAGCCAGAGGTCGAGTGTCTGCGGGTCGCCCACTTCGTCCGGGGTGGCGAGGAAGGGCCCGAGAGGCGCGAAGGAGTCGGCGCTCTTACCCTTGACCCACTGACCCTCTCGCTCGAGCTGATGCTCCCTTTCCGAGTAGTCGTTGTGGAGGACGTATCCCGCGATGCAGCCGGGGGCTTCCTTCTCCGACACGTACCGGGTGGGCTTGCCGATGACGACTGCGAGCTCCACCTCCCAGTCGGTCTTGGTCGAGCCCCGGGGGAGGACCAGGTCGTCATCCGGGCCCGAGCAGGCTGTCGTGGCCTTGAAGAAGAGGACGGGCTCCTTCGGCAGGTCGACCCCGCTCTCGCGGGCGTGGTCCGCGTAGTTGAGACCGATGCAGATGATCTTGCTCGGGCGGGTGATGGGGGCGCCCAGCCGCTCGGAGTCCGGAACGGGTGGGGCGGTCGCGAGATGGTCGCCCGCCCAGCGCTCGAGGCGAGCCAGCCCGTCGGCGCCCAGGAAGGCCTCGTCCCAATCCTGGCCGAACGCGGAGACGTCCACGCGAACGCCGTCCTTCGTCAAAAGGCCTGGCTTCTCGGCTCCCGCGGGGCCGAATCGGATCAACTTCATCAGGCGTTTCCTCCCTGTGCGTGACGCCATCGGTCGATCGCCACGGCGGCCACGATGATGGCACCGATCAGGATCTCCTGGACGTACGTGGGCCACCCCATCTGCTGGCTGCCGTTGCGGAGAAAGGCCATCACCAGTGCGCCCACCATGGAGCCGAGGATGCTGCCCTCGCCCCCGTTGAGGCTGCCACCTCCGATCACCACCGCGGCGATCACGTCGAGCTCGGTACCGATCGCCACCGTCGGATCGCCCTGGCGGAGCCGGGACATCTGCATCACCCCGGCCAGACCCACGAAGAGTCCGGCAACCGAGTAGATGGCCAGCTTGAGCCGCTCCACCGCGATGCCGCAGGCACGGGCGGCGGCCTCGTTCGAGCCCAGCGCGAACACCCGGCGTCCAAAGACGGTGCGTTGCAGAACGAAGGCCATGACGAAGGCGAGAGCCAGGGTCACCCACACACCGGGGGCGAACAGCATCCAGGGGGCCGGGGGGACGGTGACCGCCAGCTCGTTCACCCAGCTCGTCGGAGCGTTGACCGTGGACTCGTGGGCCATCCACTTGGCGGTTCCGCGGGCGATTCCGAGCATGCCGAGGGTGGCGATGAAGGGAACCACCTTCAGCCGGGTTATCGCCAGGGCATTGATCAGCCCCACGACTCCCCCCAGGATCACGGCGGCGAGGATGGCGAGGGGCGCCGCCCAACCCTGGTCCAGGGCGAGGGCGCAGACGACGCCCGTCAGGGCGATCACCGAGCCCACGGAAAGGTCGATCCCTCCGGCGATGATGATGAGCGTCATCCCGATCGCGCCCACCGCGACGATCACCGTCTGGGACAGGACCACCCGCAGGTTGTGGGCCGAGAGATACAGCTCGGGCGCGCCGCTGGCGATGGCGAAGAAGGAGATGACACTCGCCAGCCCGATGAACGGCCCGAGGCGAAAGAGCGTCTGACGCAGTTCTCGTCTCATGATCCGATCGCTGCCTCCATGACGGACTCGGGCGTCCACTCCCGGGCAGGGCGCGCGGCCCCGAGGCGTCCCCGGCTCATGACCGCGATGCGGTCGCAGACCCCGAGCAGCTCCGGCAGGTAAGAGCTGATCATCAGCACCGCCTTCCCCTGCGTAGCCGCGGTCCCGATGGCGTCGTAGATCTGGCTCTTGCTCGCCACGTCGATCCCACGGGTGGGCTCGTCGAGGAGGAGGATCTCGGCCTCCTGGTGGAGCAGGCGGGCAAAGGCCACCTTCTGCTGGTTTCCTCCGGACAAGGTCCGCACACGCTGCTGCGGGCGCCGCATCTTGACTTGCAGGGCGCGGGTCTGTTGTTCAGCCTGGGTGTTCTGTTGGTGCTGCTGAACGACGCCCCGGCGCGCGCACTTGGAGAACCGCGTGAGGGTGACGTTGTCGGCCACGGAAAGGGGCAGCGCGAGGCCCTCGCCTTTGCGGTCTTCGCTCAGGTAGCCGAAGCCTCGAGCGAGTCGTCGGGCGGGGGAGCTGCGGGCTCGCTGCGCCACGCCGCGGTGGCGGATCGTCCCGTCCTGCGCCGGGTCGAGGCCGAAGAGAGCCCGCACCATCTCGGTTCGGCCCGACCCCATCAACCCGAAGACGCCGAGCACCTCACCCTTGCGAAGTGTGAAGGAGGCCTCACGGACTCCGGGAGGAGAGGTGAGGCCTTCGACCTCGAGCACCACCTCCTCGGACGTGGATCTCTCCCGCTGATGAGACGCGGTGTCGACGGTCCGCCCGACCATGTGGGCGATGAGCTCGTCGTTCGTGATCGAGGCGAGCGTGCCGGTCGCCACGTCGCATCCGTCGCGGAGCACGGTGTAGCCGCCGGCGACCTCCCGGGCTTCTTCGAGGAAGTGGCTGATGTAGACGACGGCCACCCCCGAGGCGGAGAGTCGGCGGATCAGGGCGAAGAGCCGGTCCACGTCCCCGCGTTGCAGGCTGCTCGTGGGCTCGTCCATGAGCACGACCCGGGCTCGCGCGGCGATGGCGCGGCAGATCTCGACGACCTGCCGGGCGGCGATGGGCAGCCGTCCCACGCGGGTAGAGGGGTCGATCTCGGGGTGTCCGAACTCGGCCAGGACCTCCCGGGTCCTCTTCCGGGCCAAAGCACGATCCACGATCCCGTGGCGCGAGGGCTCGGCGCCCACGAGAACGTTCTCCGCCACCGAGAGGTGAGGGAAGAGAGACAGCTCCTGGTGGATCAGGGCAATCCCATGGTCTCGCGCGTCGCGGGGGGAGCGCGGCGAATAGGGCGCACCATCCAACCGCATGCCGCCCGCGTCCGTGCGCACGAGCCCGCCCAGGATGCCGAGGAGTGTGCTCTTGCCGGCGCCGTTCTCCCCGAGGAGCGCATGCACTTCCCCGGCCTGCACTTCCAGGGAGGCGCCATCGAGGGCGGCGGTGGCGCCGAAGCGCTTCTCGACACCGGAGAGCTGGAGCGCCGGCGTCATTCGCCCGTGGGCAGATAGGTGTCGAGCGGCGGGTTCAGCAGCTCCTGGATCCTGGGGTCGTCGAGGTTGTCTGTCGTGACGAGCACAACTCCGGTGTCCACGCGCCGCGGCACCTGTTTGCCAAGTATGTGGTCCGCCATCGTTTCGACCGCCAGGGCGGCCATCCCGAACGGATCCTGGACGACGAAGCCGTGCATCTCGCCGGTCCGGAGCGCCTCGACGAAGGTGGGACTGGAGTCGAAGCCCAGAAACTTGACCTGGCCGGCAAGGCCGCCGTCCTGGAGAGCGAGAAGCATGCCGGTGGTGGTGGACTCGTTGACCACGAAGATACCGTCGGTGTCGCGGCCGTATCGGTTGAGCAGATTCTCGGCCGCCCTCTTGGCCGTGTCCCGGGTGGCCCCGGCCCGCTGATCCGAAGAGATGAGCTCGAGACCCGGCCACGACTCCTTCAGACGGTCGAGAAACCCGTTCTCCCGGGCCGTGGTGGAGGCCGACCCCTCCTGGTACCGCAGGAGAATCACCCGCCCCTTCCCGTCCAGGAGAGCGCCCATCTCATCCGCTCCGAGCTGTCCCCCCTTGTAGTTGTCCGTCGCCACGAAGCTCACGATGTCGTCGGACGTGAGACCGGAGTCGAAGATGACGGTGGGGATGCCCAGTCGCCTGGCCTCCTCCACCGGGCGAACGAGAGCCTTCTCGTCGAGCGGAGCCAGCACGATGCCGTCCACCCTCTGACTCGTGAAGGACTCGATGACCTGGACCTGCTGCTCCCGGTCGTCCTCGCGCAGGGGCCCCTTCCACAGGATCTCGACCTGGATCCCTCGAGCCCGGAGGTCTCGCTCGGCCTTGATCGCCCCGGCGTGGATACTCCGCCAGAAGTCGTGTGTCGTGCCTTTTGGAACGACGGCGATGCGGAGCGTCCGGTCCTCGGCGTCCGGAGCCTCGCCCTGCCGGCAGGCCGCCAGGCCCAGAGCAGAAGCGGCGACTCCGACCACGAGGAGTGCCCTCGTCCACGTGAGGCGGTGGGTCCAAACGCTCGAGCTGGCGGTCATTGGGTCCCCCTCCATTCCGCCCGTGAATGGAGTCTTGTAAGAGGGGCGGGCCGGATCGACGGACCGTATCCGGTCCGCAACGGGGCTGTCAAATCCGGCGCGTCCCTCCCATCGGTGGCCGCCCAGCGATTGTCCAGACGCTTTGCGGCCGACCCTGGCCAGGGTGATAGGATGCGCCGCGAATCTCCACACCACTTTGCAGGAGGAGCAATGCGCTGGAAGGGACGGCGCCAGAGCAGCAACGTCGAAGATCGCCGGGGGAGAGGCTTCCCCGGGGGCGCGGGGGCGGTGTCTCCTGCATCGGCCTGCTCGTTGTCATCGGCATCGCCTGGCTGACCGGGGCGAACCCCGAGCAGCTTCTGGGCCTCCTGGGCACAGTGCAGCAGATGGCGCCGGCGCCTTCGGCCCGGCAGGCCCCCGGCGGCCCTCCTCCCGCCGACGACCCGCAAGCTCAGTTCGTCAGCGTGGTCCTGGCCGACACCGAGGACGTCTAGAACCGGCTGCTCCAGGGCCAGTACCGGGAGCCCACGCTGGTCTTGTTCGAAGGACGGGTGGCCTCGGCCTGCGGGATGAGCTCTTCCGCGGTGGGCCCCTTCTACTGCCCACCCGACGAGAACCTGTACATCGACCTGTCCTTCTTCCGGGAGCTGTCCCAGCGATTTGGAGCCCCCGGCGATTTCGCCCAGGCCTACGTCCTGGCCCACCAGGTCGGGCACCACGTCCAGAACCTCCTCGGCCTCGCCGATCAAGTAGAAGCCGTGCAGCGACGGGCCGGGTCGAAGGCCGAGGCCAACGAGCTCTCTGTCCGTCTCGAGCTCCAAGCGGACTGCTTCGCCGGGGTTTTCGGCCACCACAATCAGCAGTGGCTCGAAGCGGGTGACGTGGAGGAGGGCCTGCGGGCGGCCGCGGCCATCGGCGACGACAACCTGCAGCAGCAGGCGCAGGGATACGTATCGCCCGAGTCCTGGACCCATGGCTCCAGCGACATGCGGGTGCGTTGGCTCCGCCGGGGCCTCGAGTCCGGTGACCCGCAGACTGGCGACACCTTCGAGGCGTCGAGGCTCTAGTCCGGACTAGTCGGCGCCTCGCTCCACTCCAGGAAGGGCTTGGCGGTCGTGTGGTCGACGCCGCGGAGCTCCAGAGCGTTGGATTCGAGAGGCGAAAAGGAAGTTCGGTGTTGACCGCGTGGGCCAAGGTCAATAGCCTTCCGGGTATGGAAATCCTCCAGCCTTCGAAGACATGGGACGTCTGCATCGTCGGCTCGGGCGCGGGTGGGGGCATGGCGGCCAAGGTCCTCGCGGAAGCCGGGGCCGAGGTCGTGCTTCTCGAGGCGGGGCCGGGCTTCGATGTCGAGAAGGACGGCCACATGTTCACCTGGAACTACGACTCTCCCCGCCGAGGCCGCGGGCACAGGGGCCGTCCCTTCGGGGAGTTCGACGCCTGCTACGGGGGCTGGGACATCCCGGGCGAGCCGTACACCGTCGCCGACGGCGATCGCTTCATGTGGTTCCGCGGCCGGATGCTCGGCGGGCGGACGAACCACTGGGGCCGCATCTCGCTGCGCTTCGGGCCCTGGGACTTCAAGGGTCGCAGCCGGGACGGCTACGGGGACGACTGGCCGATCGGCTACGACGACATCGCCCCCTACTACGACAAGGTGGAGCGATTCGTGGGTCTCTTCGGATCCAACGAGGGGATGGAGAACGAGCCGGACGGGATCTTCATGCCGCCGCCCGAGCCTCGTTGCTACGAACGGATGATCCAGCGGGCGACCAGGAGCTTGGGCATCCCGTGCATCCCGTCGCGCAAGTCGATCATCACCCGCCCGCACAACGGGCGACTGGCCTGCCACTACTGCGGGCAGTGCGGGCGAGGTTGCACGACGCACTCGAACTTCTCGACGCCCTCCGTCCTCCTGCCGCCGGCGTTGGCGACGGGACGCTTGAAGATCGTGACCGGGGCCATGGCCCGGGAGGTCACGACGAACACCGAGGGTCTGGCCACGGGCGTCTCCTACATCGAGACGTCCTCCGGGCAGGAGGTCCAGGTGAAGGCCCGGATCGTGGTCCTCGCCGCCAGCGCGTGCGAGTCGGCACGGCTCCTCCTGAACTCCCGTTCAGACCGGCACCCCAACGGCCTGGCGAACGCCAGCGGGGCCGTGGGCCGCTATCTCACCGACAGCCCGGGGGTCAGCGTCTCCGGGTTCGTCCCGTCTCTTCTCGACAACCTGCCGCACAACGAGGACGGTGTGGGTGGCATGCACGTCTACGTCCCCTGGTGGCTGGACAACCGGACGCTGGACTTCCCGCGGGGCTATCACTTCGAGCCTGGAGGCGGTCGTGGAATGCCGTCGTACGGGTTCGGGGGCGACTTTCACAAGCTGAACGGCGGTGGCTACGGAGACCAGCTCAAGGACGACTACCGTCGGTACTATGGCGCTTTCGTGGGGTTCGCCGGACGGGGTGAGATGATTCCCAACCGGCACAGCTACTGCGAGATCGACCCGCAGAAGGTCGATCGCTACGGGATCCCGGTTCTCCGCTTCCACTGGCGGTGGGAGCAGCCGGACATTCTCCAGGCCAGGCACATGCAGGAGACCGCGCGGACGATCATCGAGGAGATGGGCGGCACGCCCCTCACTCCCATGCCGACTCGCGAGGAGGACTACGGCCTCAAGATCGGCGGTGAGATCATCCACGAGGCCGGGACGACGCGGATGGGCGCCAGCCCGCGCACGTCGGTCCTGAACGAGTACTGCCAGGCCCACGACGCCAAGAACGTGTTCGTGACCGACGCCGGGCCGTTCGTCTCGAACGCCCACAAGAACGCGACCTGGACCATCCTCGCCTTGGCGTGGCGCACGAGCGAGCACATCGTCGAGAAGCGGCGCAAGGGTCAGCTCTGAGGAAGAAGCCATGAGCGGAATCGAACGACGGGAGATGTTGAAGCGGCTCGGGGCGGCCCCGGTGGCTGCCGGGTTCGCCCTGTCGGAGGCCCGGGCCGAGCGGGCTCACGAGCACGTGCGTCGAGGCGCGGAGACGCAAGGGGCCGAAGGACAGCCCTACGAGCGTCGCTTCTTCGACGAGCACGAGTGGGCGACGGTGGGCGTCCTGGCGGACCTGGTCCTGCCGGCGGACGATCGGTCCGGGGGCGCGACCGAGGCGGGGGTGCCGGCCTTCATCGACTACGCCCTGACGGACGAGCTGGCCCAGCCTCGGGAGAACGAGGAGATGCAGACCGCCGTCCGCGGTGGACTCGTGTGGCTCGACCGGGAGTGCCGCACGCGCTTCTCACGCGCCTTCCTCGAGTGCGAGGAGTCTGAGAGGCGCCAGGTCCTCGACGCGATTGCCTGGCCCGAGCGTGCGGCCCCGGAGATGAGCCAGGGGGTCGCCTTCTTCAACCTGTTCCGCGATCTGGTGGCCTCGGGCTTCTGGACCAGCGAGATCGGCATGGACGACATCGGCTACATGGGCAACACGTTCGTCGCCGAGTGGACGGGCTGCCCGCCAGAGGTGTTGACGAAGCTGGATCTGCCCCCGGGGCCGAAATCGTCCTGACCCGGTGAACAGTCGCGCGGAGCCGGGCTCATGCGGTTTTGCTGTGAGGGCCGGGTCGGCCCGGGTATAATCGGCTCGCCCGATCGGGCACGGATGCAAGGAGGCAGCGCTCATGGATGAAGGCAGCACCACTCACAGCCGACGCGACTTTATCAAGGTCACCGCCGCCGCGGGCACGCTGGCAGCGGCCGGCCTCCGGGCGCCCGGGGTCCACGCCGCCGGAAGCGACGAGATTCGGGTCGGGCTCATCGGCTGCGGGGGCCGGGGCACGGGTGCGGTTGCCAACGTCATGGATTCAGCAAAGGGCGTTCGCCTGATCGCCGTTGGCGACGCCTTCGCCGACCGGGTCGAGGGGGCGAGGAAGCGCTGGACCGACCTGGACAAGGGAATCGCGGTTTCCGACGACAACTGCTTTGTCGGCCTCGACGCCTTCGAGAAGGTCATCGCGTCCGACGTCAACTACATCATCATCGCCACGCCTCCCGCCTTTCGTCCGGCTCACTTGAAGGCCGCTGTGGCCGCCGGCAAGAACATCTTCACCGAGAAGCCTGTGGCCGTCGACGCTCCTGGCATCCGCCAGGTCCTGGCCGTCGCGGAGGAGGCCGAGAACAAGGGGCTGGGCATCGGTGCCGGCACCCAGAGGCGCCACCAGCAGGGCTACATCGAGGTGATGAAGCGGGTCCACGACGGCGCCATCGGCGATCTCGTGAGCGCTCGGGCCTACTGGAACCAGGGAGGGCTCTGGAACAAGGGGCGGGAGCCGGGCTGGTCCGATCTGGAATGGCAGATCCGCAACTGGCTCTACTTCACCTGGCTTTCCGGGGACCATATCGTCGAGCAGCACGTCCACAACCTCGACGTCGTGAACTGGGCGATGGGAGGCCATCCGGTGAGCGCAACCGGGATGGGTGGTCGTCAGTCCCGCATCAGCAACGAGTACGGGATGATCTTCGACCACTTCGCAATCGACTACGAGTACGAGAACGGGGCCCACATGCTGAGCATGTGCCGGCAGGTCCCCGGGTGCGCGAATCGGGTCGCGGAGACGGTAGTCGGCTCGAAGGGCAAGTGCGAGACCGACAGCGGGGCCCAGCGGTATGTCATCACTGGAGACAGTCGCTATCGCTTCCGGGAGGAGGCGGTCAACCCCTACGTCCAGGAGCACACCGACCTGATCGCGAGCATCCGCAGCGGCTCGCCCTACAACGAGCTTCGTCAGGTGGCCGAGAGCACGTTCACTGCGATCCTGGGCCGGATGTCCGCCTATTCGGGGCAGGGGTTGAGCTGGGAGCAGGGGCTCGCCTCCGACGAGGGCCTCGTGCCCGAGACCCTCAGCTTCGACGAGGCGCTGGCCGTCGCGCCGGTCCCGCGACCCGGCGAGGTGACCTGACTTCAAGACGCCGGCAAGCCGTCAGGGAGTTGAGATGCGAAGAGCCCTTCCAGCACTGGCGGGCCTGTTCTTGCTGGGGAGCGTTGCGCCTGCCTCCGCCCAGGAAGGATACGAACCCTCTCGCGAGAACCTGGAGGCCCGGGCCTGGTTCCAGGACGCCCGCTTCGGCCTTTTCGTGCACTGGGGCGTCTACAGCGTTCCGGGGCGGGGCGAGTGGGTGATGCACAACGAGCGTATCCCGGTAGGGGAGTACGAGGAGATTCCACCCCTGTTCAACCCCACGGAGTTCGATCCCCGGGCCTGGGTGTCCATGGCCAAAGCGGCGGGGATGCGCTACATCACCATCACCAGCAAGCACCACGACGGCTTCGCCCTCTACGACTCGAAGGTGAGCGACTACGACATCGTCGATCGCACTCCGTACGAGAAGGACGTCCTGGCCATGCTGGCCGAGGAGTGCCGAAAGCAGGGCTTGAAGCTCTTCTTCTACTACTCCCAGCTGGACTGGCGCCACCCGGACTACTTCCCCCGGGGGCGCACCGGTCAGTGGTCCGGACGAGAGGAAGAGGGCCAGTGGGACCGCTACTTGGATTACATGGACGCCCAGCTCGAGGAGCTTCTGACGGGCTACGGTCCCCTGGGCGGCATCTGGTTCGACGGGTGGTGGGACCGGCCGGAGGCGGCCTGGCGGCTGGGCCAGACCTATTCGCTCATCCACCGACTCCAGCCCGGGGCCCTGATCGGGTCGAATCATCACCGCCTGCCTTTTCCCGGAGAGGACTTCCAGATGTTCGAAAGGGACCTCCCCGGTCACAACACCAGCGGGTGGAACGACCAGTCCGAGATCGGCGCCCTGCCCCTGGAGATGTGCGACACGATCAACAAGTCGTGGGGCTACAACGCCGAGGACGAGAGCCACAAGAGCCTCGAGGACATCGTGCACATGCTCGTGAAGGCGGCCGGATACGACGCCAACCTGCTCCTGAACGTGGGCCCTCGCCCGGACGGGACGATCCAGCCGGAGTTCGTCGAGAGGCTGCGCGAGGTCGGGGACTGGCTGGAGACGCACGGCGAGTCGATCTACGGCACTCGCGGGGGGCCGATTCCCCCGCGCCCCTGGGGTGTGACGACCCAGGCGGGCAACAGGGTCTACGTCCACGTTCTGGACTGGCCCGACAAGGTCCTTGCTCTCCCCAGGCCCTCTCGGCCGGTGAAGGCCGCGCGCTATCTGACCACGGGGCGGGAGGTGCCCTTCACACGCGACGCCGACGCGCTCCTGCTCCGTTTGGATCAGAGCGCAGCCGACCCCATCGACACCATCGTGGTGCTCGAGCTGGCCGACGCGATCATGACCATGGAGAGTCGCCTCGACGGAACGACCCCCTGAAGGCCCCGATCTACTTCGAAGGGGACGGCCGGGGCTGGAGCTCCCGGACCCAGATGTTCCTGAAACGCGTCGGGTTCGAATGGTCCTGGAGACTTATGGGCAGCTTCTCCCCGTGCGCCTCGTAGGGGGGGCGCTTCTTGTGGGCGGTCGGGCCGGTGAGCTCCGACGCGTGCTGCACGAGGACGCCGTTGTGAAAGACCGTCGCCCGTGCGGGGGAAACCACCTGGCCATCGGCGTCGAACCGCGGAGCCTGGAACGCGATGTCGTACACCTGCCACACTCCCGGCGGACGTGAGGCGTTGACCAGGGGCGGGTACTGCCCATACAGCGCCGCCGCCTGCCCGTCGGGATAGGTCTTGTTCTCGTACGAATCGAGGATCTGGACCTCGTAGCGTCCCATGGGGAAGACGCCGCTGTTGCCCCGCTCCTGGCTTTCTCCTTCAGGAGGCGTGGGGGTCCGGAACTCGACGTGGAGCTGGATGTCGCCGAAGGCCTGTTTCGTCTCGATGCTCCCGGTGCCCTTGACGATCTCCATGTACCCGTTCTCGACCTTCCAACCGGCGGCTCCGCCGTCCTTCGAGCTCTTCCAGACCGAAAGGTCGGTCCCGTCGAACAGGACGATGGCGTCGGAAGGCGGCTTGCCCGGCGCATCCTGGGTGCCGAACGTGCCTGCGGTCACGAGGGGTGGCTGTGGCCGCTCCAGGTCGTGGATGGCCCAGTCCGTCGGGGACTGGGAAGCGGCTCCGGCAGGCCAGGCCAGCACGATCGTCGCCAGGGCGAGACAGGTGCGAGAGGGATTCGAGGTCATGGTGTCTCCTTTGTGAAGCCGTGAGGCCGGGCCAGAATGGCCACGTTCGACCACCGCTTATATCACCTCGGCGCGGCGGAGACGAGCGATCCCGCTTTGTCGCCCGGGGCGAGTCTGTCCGTCAGCAGATTGACCGCGATGCCCGCGATCAGAGCCACGGCGAAAGACGGGAGCAGCTCCTCGGCACGGGCAAGGATCGCCCCGGCGCTGCCGAGATGCGGCACAACGAACTTGAAGAAAGGCACGCCGGCCATACCCGACACCATGGAGGCCAGGGCTCCGGCGGCGTTGTAGCGCCGCCACGCGAGGGCCAGGATCATCATCGGACAGAACGTGGCGGTGAGACCCGACCAGCCGAAGATCACGTACCAGAACACGGTGCGATCGGGGCTGAGCCAGGAGACCGTGATCGAGAGGAGAACCGCCACGGTGGACAGGCCCACCGTCACGAGCCTCGAGATCCGGGTGAGGCGCTCGTCCGGTAGCGCGGGGCGGAACATCTTCTGGTACACGTCGCGAGAGAGGGCGCTGGCGGCCACGAGCAGCAGCGAATCGATGGTCGACATGATCGCCGCCAGAATCACCGCGATGAAGCCGCCGACGACGATCTCCGGGAAGAGCGTCATCACCGTCATCGGAAGCACGTTCTCACCCCCGGGACCCAGGAGGTCGGCAGCTTGACTGGCCCCGGGGGCCAGCAACCGGCGGCCCAGCACTCCCGCGGCCACCGCGCCCGTGTCGGTGACCAGCGTGAACGCCACCGCCAGCCAGCGGCCGCGGCGGATCTCGTCCACGCTGCGGATCGCGATGAAGCGCACGAACACCTGGGGGATCCCGAGAAACCCCAGGCCGATGGCCATGAGTGCCAGGATGCTGAGGAGCGTTTCGAGGGAAGCGCCCTCGGGACCCCACGGGCTGAGGAGGCCTGCCGGAAGCGGCGGCGCGTGCGGATCCAGAGCGACGAAGGCGGCTACCGGCACGCTCACCAGCCCGATCAACATCAGCAGGCCCTGAAACAGGTCGGACCACACCACGGCGACGAACCCACCGCTCAGCGTATAGAGCGCCACGATTCCAAAGCCCACCGCCACGCCGGCGTAGTGGTTCCAGTCGAGGAACTTGTGGAACGTCTTCCCCGTAGCGTCGATCTGCGCGCTCACGTACACCGTCACGAAGACGGTCAGTGCCAGCGCGGCCACCAGACGCACCGCGCCGACCAGGTGTCTCTGGCTGCCCGTGCTGAAGCGGCTGGCCAGATAGTCCGGCACGGTCAGGGCATCGCACTCATCGGTCGCGCGCTTGAACCGCGGTGCCAGCCAGAACCACGCCAGCGTCACGCCCACCACCTCGCCCACCACCACCCAGAGCGCCTTCAGACCGAACGCCGCCCCGAGGCCGGTCAACCCCAGGAGCAGCCAGGCCGACTCCGCGGTGGTGTTGGCGGAGAACATCACGAGCCAGCGCCCCAGCCGCTTGCCGCCCACGTAGTAGTCGCTGACGCCCCGGATGCGGCGGGAGGCGGCGAATCCGATCGCCACCAGGACGACGAAGTAGGCCATGACGGTGGCGGTGACGATCACTTCAGCGCGGTCCCGGATTTTCCAGACTGTCCCGGCTCGTCCCGGTCGCGACTCCGCCTCCCCGGGACGGCAGGAACGCCACGGCCACGGCGCCGAGAGCGGCGAGCGCGACGAGGAGCGCGAAGCCCGGGGTGTAGCTCCCCGTGCGGTCACGGATGGTCGCCACCGCCATGGGCACCAGCGCCTCGGCCACGCCGTCGGCCGTCAGCACGATTCCCATGAGCCGGCCCATCACCTTCAGGCCGAAGAGGTCGGCGACCATGAGCGGGATGATCATGTAGTCGCCGCCGAGCCCCACGCCGAAGAGGAAGCCGGCGGCGCTCAGGGCCGTCGTGGTCGGGGCAATGGCCAGAAGTGGGATGGCTCCTGCCACGATGAGGTAGACGAGCAGCATCACCCGCTTGCGGGGTCAGCGGTCGGCGAGCCAACCCATGAGTATCCGTCCCACGATGCTGCCCGCCAGGACCAGCGAGAGCATCTGCGCCACAAGGCCCTGAGCCATCCCCTTGTCCAGAGCGAGGTAGAGCTTCATGTTCTGGATCGTTCCCCCCACCGCGCCGATGGACGCCATGCTGCCGAAGGCGAGGAGGAAGAAGGCGGGCCGTTTCAAGACCGGCATGATCGACACCGGCTCGGCGCTGCGTCCTCCCGAGCGGCCCCTTTCGATCGAGGGTTCTCGCACGAAGAAGGCGGCGGGGAGCGCGACCACGATGATCAGGACCCCCAGTGCCCTGAGCGCCATTCGCCAGCCCAACTCCTCGATGAGGGCGTGGGCGAGCAGTGGCACCAGCATTCCGCCGATGCCAATGCCGAGGTATGCGAAGCCCATGGCCTTTCCACGGGAGGCGTCGAAGAGTCGGGACAGTAGGACCTGGTTCGGAAGCGGGCCGCCGCAGACGTATCCGAGAGCGTTGAACAAGTAGAAGAAGTAGAAGGCGCTGAGTGTCGTCGTGCCGCCGAGCCCCACGAGGGCCAGCCCGGCCATGGCGATCCCGGCCAGCATCAGCCGTCGCGGGCCGAACCGATCCACGATCACACCGGCGAGGAACCCGAAGAGCGGCCCGACCAGGAGCTTGCTGAGTGCGTTGCCCGAGGTCACCTGCTGGCGCGTCCACCCCAGGTCCGTGACGAAGAAGTCGTAGAAGAAGGGCAGGCCGTAGAGAGCCACCCCCACGATGGAGAAGAGCGAGAGAAACGCCGTGCTGAGGGCGAGCATCTGGTCACGGCGCGGGCGGCTCGCGGCGCTCATGCGCGGAGACCCTCCTTGGCGGCCTTGAGCTGTTCTGCCTCGGGGCGGCCGGCGTAGTACGGATCCAGTGGATAGCAGCCCGAGGGGAGTGCCTTGCGGGGTGCGGTGGTGCAGTCGCTGAAGGTCCGACAGAGACGGCGACGCTGGAGCTCGCGACCCGCCAGCACGTCTGCAGGGAGGTCGGGGTAGGACAGGGCCACCCGGCCGAGCCCGATCATGTCGGCGGCTCCATCGCCCACGACGCGCTGCGCGACGCGGGGGAGCCACTCCTGCAGGTAGCTGTAGGCCGAGCCGACCATCACCAGGTCGGGGAACTCGGCCTTGAGATGGGCCGTTGCGCGGATCTGCCGGGACACCCCGAGGAGCGGGTCCTCCGGAGGAAGGTATCCGTCGCTCGGGGGGAAGAGCGCGGGGCGCTGCACGTGGGGGTTGTGGTAGGGGCTTCCGGCGCTCACGCAGACCCAGCGCACGCCGAGCGCCTCGAGCAAACGGAGGAACTCTCGGGCATCCTCCAGCGCCGCATGGAGCCCCTCGTCGTCGTCATCCTGGAGCAGACCAAAGGCGTGGTCGTAGTCTCTTGGGACGTCCTCCCGAGTCCCGAAACCCTCGGCGTCCTTCCTGAACGGCACCGTGTCGAATGCCGAGAAGCGGACGGCCACCCGCAGGCCCGGGGCCTCGGCCCGGATACGGTCGACCACCGTCCGCAGGAAGCGAGTGCGATTCTCGAACGACCCACCGTAGCGACCCTGTCGGTGGCGGGCGCCCAGGAGCTCGTGCCCCAGGTAGCCGTGGCAGTGCTTGACGTCCACGAAGGCGAAGCCCGCTCTCCGGGCGAGCCGGGCCGCCTGCACGTAGTCGTCCGTCAGGCGGTCGAGCTCGTCGTCCGAGATCACCCGCACGCCGTCGGGGAAGCGCCCGTCCAGAACCGGGTGGAGGGCTGCGGTCCGGGGCTCGGGCTGGCCCCACTCGTTTGGGCGGGCGTACCGGCCCGAGTGCGTCAGCTGCAGCCCGACGACCAGGTCGTCCACCGCACCGGGGCCGAAGCGTTCCGCATGAGCGGCCACGAGGGCCTGGCGCAGCCGGGCCACGGCCTCCCAGGTGGCCGGGGTGATCATGAGCTGTGCCGGGTTGGCGCGTCCGTCTTCACGGACGGCCGCCGCCTCGCCACCCCAGATCAGCTTGGCGCCGCTGCGACCGAAATTCTTCCAGCGCCGGATGGTGAGATCCGTCGGCTCTCCGTCCCTGGTTCCGTCCCAGCCCTCCATGGGGAGGATGCAGAACCGGTTCCCGGCGCGCAGGCCGTCGGCTTCCATGGGTTGGGCCAGGGGCGAGGCGTCGGGGGAGGCCAGCTCGTCGTCGAAGTCCAGGGGAATCCCGAGCGCTTCGATGTGGGCGCGGAAGGCCTCCGGAGTGCGCAACGAGGCCACTCGGACCCAGTCGCTCACCACCGTTCACTCGCTCGCCCCGGGACCGGCGCGCTCACGGCGTGATCATATTCGAGACAGCGAGGCGACGGGTGTGCTCCCGCCGCCGCGTCAGGCCGGCGCGCGTTCGAAGAGGAGGACGCCGCCAGGGGAGGACAGCTCGAGCGTCCCGTCCCCGAGGGACCAGCCCTCCGCGGACTCGAGCAGGACCAGGAAGCGTGTGTCCAGAGGCGCGGTGCTGCAGTAGGCCAGGGTGCACGGGATGGGCCCGATCACCTCCAGGGACCCGTCGGCCCGGGCAACGAAGCCCGCCGAGCAGACGTTGCAGTCGGCCTGGATGAAGAGGTCGCCGTCCTCACCGAAGCCGGCAGTGAAGCGGCCCCGGGGAGCCGGTGAGGCCTCCTCTCCCGGCTCGTGCAGCGAGACGAGGGTCCAGTCTCCCTGCAGGGATGCGAGGTCGTGTTTCTGCGCCGCGGATGTCGGACCGCTCGGTGACCCCGTGCCCGCGGTCGAGCTCATGCACGCGACCATCCAGGCGAGCGCCCCGACGCCCCTCAGGGCTGCTTTCAAGAACTCGCCATTCCCTGTCCGCATCAGCGCCTCCTGTCCCTGTGTCGCGGCGCCCGTCGGGCGCCCGCCTTCTTCCTTCAAGATCGGGAGAAGGGCGAGGGATCTCCACGGGGTCTCCCCTAAGAAGCTCCAAGAAGAATCCAAAGAGCCCGGCGCTCGCCCGAGCGAGAATCCGCTCTCGAGAGCACCGGAAGGCCCGTGTCATGGCAAGATGGGCCACACACGACAGAAGGAGCATGTGCCGGGGGCGCCCTCACGAATCCGGCTGGAGGAGGCTGGATGCGACGGAAACCCGTGCAACGAGGCACCCGGGAGAGGTTGTCGATCCTCGGGGCCTTCATGGTGCCGCTCCTCATCGTTCTGGTCGCGGCGGCGTGTCAGGGGGGTGGCGGAGCGCCTCCGAAGGGCGAGGGGACCGACTCGCTGCCCCAGGCCCTGGCGCTGGGCCTCGCCCTCTTCGAGAAATCGCCGGAGGGAAAGCAGGTGCCCCAGCCTGCCACGGCAATCTTTCTCGTCTTCGAAGGGGGACGATGGCAGACGCGGACGCTGGTCGATGAAGACTCCAACGTGTTCCACAAGGTCATGGCCTACAGCCCCATCCCTGGCGAGACGGGCATCCTCACCCTGGGCGGCACCGCCGCCCTCGTCCGGTTGTGGGTGAAGGGGGCGGAGCCTCGCACCCTCTGGGAAGCCGACTTCGGCGGCAAGTTCTCGCGCATGCGCGACGGTGAGGTGGCCGACGTCTACGGCAGCGGCACGTTGGACGTGGTCGTTGCGACCCACGACCAGGGCGTCGTGGCGGTGGTGCGGCCCGACGCCGAAGGGGGCTTCTCCGTCGAAGAGCTCGACCGCCAGCCCAACACGTTCGTGCACGAGGTCGAGGTGGGGGATCTCGACGGCGACGGGACCCTCGAGGTGTACGCCACGCCGAGCCTGCCCAACAAGCTCGACGGCACGCCTCAGCCCGGCGAGGTCGTGCGCTACGTCCCGGCCAGGGGGGAGGGGCGCGTGATCGTGGCCGACCTCGGCGACCGGCACGCCAAGGAGATCCTGGTCGACGACTTGGACGGCGACGGTCGTGACGAGCTGTACGTGGCGGTGGAAGCGGTGTCCGGAGGTCGGGTCGAGGTGCGGCGCTACGAGGCGGACACCCCGCCCGACGGGGGAGTGACCATCGCGACCCTGGACGACAAGCTCTGCAGGGTTCTCGTCTCCGGCGACGTGGAGGGCGACGGCCGGAGGGAGATCGTCGCGGCCGGCTTCAAGAGCGGGCTCTGGCTCCTGATCCCCGGCCCCGGCGTCGGGGATCCATGGACGGTCGTCTCCATCGACCGCGACTCGTCGGGCTTCGAGCACGCCTCGCTCCTGGCCGATCTCGACGGCGACGGCGCGGACGAGCTCTACGCGGCCAGCGACGACGCCAAGGAGGTCCGCCGCTACGTCTGGAAGGCCGGAGCCCCGGTTCGCGAGACTATCTATGCGCACCCCGAGGGAATGTCGGGCTTCACCTGGAACGTCACGGCGGTCCCGGCAGACGTGGTCCCCTGAAGAAGTGCGGCTTCAGCGGCCCAGGGTGAACGACGTCGAGCGAGTCTGGAACCCGTGGGCGTTGTTCACGTAGAGACGGAGAACGTAGGGCCCAGCCTCGAGCTTTTCGAGCTGGAGACCGCTTACCACGCGCATCTGTCCGCTCGAGTCCGGGGCGGGAAGGGCGATCGAGGACTGCAGTACGCTCCGGTCGTCTCTCAGCAGCTCCACCGTGGCGGCGGCCAGAGCCCGGGCCCCAGGCCGGAGCGTGAAGAGGAAGGCCAGCGGCTGGCCCTCGTTGCGACTCACGGGGTCTCCGAGGTTCGGATAGTACAGAACCCCCTCATGAAGAAGAGGGCTCGGGTTGCCGCTGGGTCGCGGCTCGGCGTATCCGACGACCATGAGGCTGCTCACCCTCAGATCGTCGTCCTCGGTCGGCTGCAGCACCAGGGAAGCTCGATCCGCACCCATCCCGCCTGACTGGGCGTCTCGCACCAGGACTTCGATCGTGTACCGGCCCGGAGGCAGGAGTGCCTCCCGCTCGAAGAGGACGCGGCGAACCTCGACCTCGTCGAGGCTCTCCTGACCCCAGGACAGGACGTAGCGACGACTCGACTTGTGGACGATCCGCGCTTCCTCGTTGCGCACGAGGGCGAGGACCGTGAAGTCCTGCGTCCAGGTGCTCTCGTCGCCCTCGGCCACCCGAAGGGTGGGACCTCCGATCGGCAGATCCGCCACGATGGCGACTGTGGTGTCGCCGCTCGCGTCGGGAAACTGTAGAGCCCTCAGGCGCAGGGGGATCTCGGTGGCGCCTGGCGCCTGCCACAGGCCGGCGAGCACCGGCGCCTCGTGCTCGAGGATGGGCGTTGGCGCGGGCGTCCGCACCGCGAAGTACCCCCTGCGGCCCTGCACATCGAGGCCGTCACGGTGCACCTCGAGCTCGACCCTGCGGTAGCCGCCGTCCCACGCCTCGCTGGCCGGAGTGTAGGAGAGCACATAGTGGGTCCCGAGATCCTCTTCCACGCGGCGCAGCCCGGCCGAGAACTCCCCGGTGCCGGAGATGAGAGCGCCGCCGGTGTCGCGCGCGAGCTTTCCGAGGCCGGGTGCGGTGGCCCGGCGCAGCATGTCGTCCTTCCGCCCCGCGCCGTCGGCGGCGTAGAAGCTGACTCCCTTGCGGTTGGCCTCGGAGACGATGGTCCGAAGGGCCTCCAGATCGCGCCCCGGGAGCATCAGACCATAGGAGAAGAACACCACGGCCTTTCGCCCCGGCAGGGCACCCAGGCCGTTCACCAGCGCGAGGAGGGCATTGGTGGTGGCGAGGCCCTGCTGGTCGCGTTCCAGGGCCTCCGTGGCCTGGAGCATCGCGAGCTCCATTGCCCCCAGGCGGGACTCCACGTCCTGCTCTCCCGGGCCCGTGGCGGGGTCGAAGCTCTGAAACGGCGCCGGAGCGCCCGGCATCGTCGAGGAGACTTCGGGCTGGAAGAGCTGGTCACGCAGCACCCGGACCCGCTCACGGTCGTACTCGAAGCGAGAGGACGCAGGCTGGGCCGCGAGGACACCGTCGAGTGCGTCGCGGAGCGTCACCTCGTCGTCGGTGAAGTCCTGCAGCACCTCGAGGCCCTGGTCGATGCGGAAGACGGCCACCTGCCGACCCGCGATCGATGGGCGCGCCACCCACTTCCTGGCGGCGCCAATGGCTGCACGCCCGGTCTCTGGCCCCAGTTGGTCGAAGACCAGCGCCACCACGGCACCCTGCTCAACGTCCACTGGCCCCGCACTCGGGCCCGTGGATGCCCCGTGTGTCTCCTCGTCTCCTGCGCTCGCCGTCCTGAGCCGGAAGGCCTCGATCTCCTGGAGGACGCCGTCCTCGTAGACCGCTACTTCCTCGGCCTGCAGGTCGAGGATCAGTCGCCCCTTCGGGTCGCGCACGACGAAGTCGAGCACCACTTCGGTCCCGGTGGGAGCGATCCTCGCCGGCTTCTCCTGGTCTTGCGCGGTCCGCCCCGGCTGCGGAGCCAGCGCCAGCAAGAGGGCGAGGAACGGGGCTGTCCGGGACATGCCCCGATCGTAGTCCGCTCGCGCCGTGGGAGCAAAGAGAAACCGACCCGTCGAGCCCCGCGCGGGCCCTGGTGGGGGCCGGCGGCCAAGTTCGAGCCCGGTGCGTCCATGTGGGTCATCTATCGTCAGCGGGGCACGACCGACCAAGCGGTGACCGCCCTGGGTTTTCCGGGAGTTGAGGAGAAGCCCGTCTACGTGAACGCCACCGGTCACAACGTCGTGCTGCGCACCGGCCCCAAGGTCGACGGCAAGTGCGGCGCGGAGACGGACGGGAAAATGGTGGACTACGACCTTTCGAAGGGGCTGGTGACGGCGGACCTCAATCCCTGCTGGTGCTGCGCCCCTTCACAGGAGAGGTGTAGCCCCACCAACCAGTCGGGGAACGGTCGCATCGTCCTGGCCCGGTGCTTCAGGCCCGGACTCCTCCGCCCCTACTGAGCTCCGGGCAGTTCGCGCTCGCAGTGTCCGCCCGGCTCGAGCGTGGACTCTTCGCCGAGGACGCGCACCTTGACCGGCCCTCCCGGCCCTGGCTCCAGCTCCACGACGACCCTGTCCCGCGTCACCTTGAGCCCGTACCAGCGGCCCCGATGCCGGACGCGGAGCCGGAGGCTCCGGAGGGGCTCGGGCAGGCGTGGCGAGAACCCGATCGTGTCGCCGGCCGCATCGACTCCGGCAAAATGCCGGAGGACGATGTCCAGGGTGCCCACCATGGCGCCAAGGTGGATCCCTTCGCGGGTCGTGCCTCCCTGGATGTCGGCAAGGTCCGCTTGCAACGCTTCATTGAAGAGGTCCCACGCGCGGACGGGGTCGAACCCGTCGAGCACCGAGGCGTGGACGACCTTGCTGAGGGTCGAGCCGTGGCTCGTGCGCGGCAGGTAGTAGTCGACGGTTCTTCGGAGAACGTCCGCATCGAACTTGTAGCCGAGCCCGGCGAACAGGGGCTCCAGATCGTCGAGGGACAGTAGATAGAAGAGCATCAAGACATCCGCCTGCTTCGCGAGCTTGTAGCCGTCAGGGCTGTCGCCCTCCGCCTTCAGGATGCGGTCGAGGCGGGTGATGTTGCCGTGCCTGGCCCGGGCGGCCTTCCAGTCGAACTCCTTCAGGCGGTCGTAGCCCTCGAACTGGCTGATCACGCCTTCGCCGTGGAAGGGAACGGTCATCTTTCGTGTGATGTCCTGCCACCGTTCGACCTCGTCGGGAGACAGCCCGATGGACTCTGAGATCTCGGAGACCCGCGTGGGGCTGAGGAGCTCCAGGAGCTCGAGCGCCCGCTGGATCACCCACACGGCCATGACGTTGGTGTAAGCGTTGTTCCGGAGCCCCGGCTCTTCGGAACCGGGGTACTTCTCGTGGTACTCGTCGGGGCCCATCACCCCGAGGATCTCGAAGCGCCCGGTGATTCCGTTCAGGGTGGCCAGGCTGCCCAGGAAGCGGGCGATCTCCAGGATCATCTCGGCGCCGTACCGAGAGAGAAAGTCGAGATCCCCGCTGATGACCCAGTGCTGCCAGACGTTGTACGCGATGGCGATGTTGACGTGGCGTTGACGGCGGCTCAGATCCGGGCCCCAGGTGTTGTCTTTCGGGTTCAGGTGGATGACCTGGGTCTCCTCCTGGCCGTTCGAGCCGCTCTGCCAGGGGAACATCGCCCCCTCGTATCCCTCGCGCTCGGCGAGCTGGCGGGCCCACGGCAGGCGCCGATGACGGTAAAGCAGCAGAGACCGCGTGAGCGCCGGGTAGCGGGCGTTGAAGAAGGGATAGATGAAGACTTCATCCCAGAAGACGTGCCCCCGGTAGGCCTCCCCGTGCCAGCCGCGCGCGGGAATGCCCACGTCGCGCCCGAGAGTGTTCGGGCTCAGGGTCTGCAGGGTGTGGAACGTGTGCAGGCGCAGGATGAGCTGCTCCTGGCCCGGCGCTTCGATTTGAACGTCACACTGTCGCCAGAGCGGCGCCCACGCCGCCTCGTGCGAGCTAAGCAGCGCCTCGAAGCGCCCGCACCGGTCCACGGATTCCCGCGACTCGAGCGCCGCTTCGGCGATGGCCCCGTCGCGCGAGGTGTGGATCGACACGATCTTCTCGACGCTCACCGTCTCGCCCTCGCCGGCGTCGAACGCCAGCTCGAGTCCGATGCGCCCGGGCTCCCGGACGACGCGGCGGGCTTGTTCTGCCCGTTCTCCTCCTCCCTCCGTTCCCCGATAGGCCTTGGTTCGAGCGGCCAGGCCCATCTCGACGCGCGACTGGGTGGTGCGGGCGAGCAGCCAGATCCCGTCGTCGCCGTGCTCACCGGCGTCTACGACCTCGAGGTGCCGGGAGGCAAGGTCGCGGTAGCGGGCCACGCCCCCGTTGATCACGGAGCCGTCGAGCTCCGAGAGGACCTCCACCCGACCCGACCAGTTCTCCGGCGTGATCCCATAGTCGATGGTGGCCAGGTGGGGGTCGCCCATGTGCACGAGACGGCGGCTCGAGACGCTGGTCTCACGGCCGTCGCGGTCGCGGACGCGGACGTGACGGGTCAGGACTGCCCTCTTCATGTCCAGCTCCAGCCGGTAAGTCAAGACAGCAACGTGGGCGAGGTCGAACCACTCTCCGCCGGCCGGCCGGAAAGTGAGGGGGAGCCAGTTGGGAAAGTTGACCAGGTCCTCGTTGACGATGGTCTTGCCCGCCACCTCGGTGGCGAGGCGGTTGTACCCGCCGGCCAGGTAGGTGCCGGGGTAGTGGGTGCCGTCCGCTCGAGACTCCTCGGCCGCAGCTCGGGTCACGAAGACGCCGTTGCCCAGGGCGCAGAGCGACTCTCGCAGGCCCTGCTTTGCAGGGTCGAAGCCGTCGTAGACCAGCACCCACCCGTCGTCGCCGCTCATCGTGCGTCTCCCCGGGCCCTCACCACCACATGCCGAGCTAGAGCGACTTCACCGTCACCCAGCGTCGGGTGTGAGCAGCCTTCTCGATGGCCTCGAGCGCGAGCTGGTTGCGCACGCCGTCCTCGAAGTCGGGCTGCACGGGCTTGCCGGCGGCGACGGCCTTGAGGAAATCGAACACGGTGTGGGTGAAGGTGTGCTCGTATCCGATGATGTGTCCCGCGGGCCACCAGGCCTTGAAGTAGGCGTGAGCGGGGTCCGTGGCCAGGATCTGGCGGAATCCCTGCACCTTCGGGTCGTCGTCGAGGGAGTAGTACTCGAGCTCGTTCATGCGCTCCATGTGGAAAGCTAGCGAGCCCCGGCTGCCGTTGACCTCGAAGCGGTTGTAGTTTCTCCGCCCCGGTGCGAAGCGCGTGCCCTCGATGGAGGCGATGGTGCCGTTGTCGAAACGGGCCAGCGCCAGGGCCGCGTCGTCCACCGTTACGCGCCCCTTCTTCCTGGGATTGTCGGGCAGCGGCCGTTGCTTGACGAAGGTCTCCAGCGCCCCGGCCACCTCGACGACCTCGCTGCCCAGCACGAATCGCCCCAGATCGAGCGAGTGGGAGAGGATGTCTCCCAGGGCGCCGGAGCCGGCCTTGCTCTTCCGGAAGCGCCACAGGAGCGGCAGATTCGGGTCGACCGGCCAGTCCTGCAGGTACGTGCCGCGATAGTGATAGATCGTGCCGAGCTTGCCCCGGGCGACGAGCTCCCGGGCCAGCATGACGGCCGGGGCGCGGCGGTAGTTGTGGCAGAGCATGTGCACGACGCCTGCCTTGCGGACGGCAGCCAGCATCGCCCTGGCCTCCGGGACGTCGTTGGCCAGCGGTTTCTCGCACAGGATTGCCTTGCCCGCCCGAGCGGCGGCCATGGCGATCTTCCCGTGGGTGTCGCCCGGGGTCGCGATGTCCACGATGTCGATGTCCGGGCGTGACACGACCTTGCGCCAGTCAGTGGCCCACTCCTCCCAGCCGAGTAGGCGGGAGGCTTTCCTGACGGCGCTCTCGTCGCGGCCGCAGATCACCTTGAGGCGCGGGGTGAGCTTCGGGGAAAAGAACCTCGAGACCTGGCGCCAGGCGTTGCTGTGGGCCCGGCCCATGAAGGCGTATCCGATCAGCGCGACGTTCACCTCGGCCATGGCGTGCTCTCCTCTCGATGGACGTCGGACGATAGCCGTCTCGCCCGGCGGGCGTCAAGGGCGTATTATCTTGCGAGAAAGGGGCTCGATGGGAAGGCGAGGCGGCTGGCTTCTGGGGGTGTGTGGTCTGCTCGTGGTCACGGGCCCGGGCTGCAACGAGGGAGAGACCGTGACGGCTCCGGCTCTCAGCGCCACGTGCAGCGCGACACCGGCGGAAGGAGAGGCGCCGCTGGAGGTGGCGTTTGCGCTGAGTGTCGCTGGCGCCGAGGGGCGGGTCTCCGTGCAGGTGAGCTACGGCGACGGCACGACCGGCACCGACCCGGACGCCACGCACGTCTACGGCGAGGGGGGTCTCTACACCGCTTCGTTCACCGTCTCGACGCCGACACAGTCCGCCCGTTGCTCGACCCCGGTGGAGGTCAGCGCGGGCATGGGGGGAGGCCTGGAGCCAGGCCCGGGCGATGGAAACCTGCCGCCGGTGATCACGTTCAAGACGACGCCCGACGCCGTTGGAGGCGGAATCTCGGGCACGGCACCCTTCATGGTGAGGTACAACGTGTGCCTGACCGCCGATCCCGAGGGAAACACACTGTACTTCACCATGGACCTCGACGGCGACGGCAAGCTCGACGTCCGCGGCTCCACCGGGGCGTCCTGCCGTGCCGACTGGACGTACGCCATGGGGACGTGGTTCGCGGAGGTGTGCGTCACCGACATCGCGCCCGACGGGACGAGATTGCACCCGTTCCAGTGCCAGGACTACACCGTCGTCGCTTCATAAGCACGAGCGAGCGTGAGCGAGTCCGAACCCGCCATCCGACCCGAGCCCCCGACCGCCTACCGCTGGATCGTCCTGGTCATGATCAGCCTGGCGATGCTGGCGAACTACTACGTCTACGACTCGATCGCCCCCATCGCCGACATCCTCAAGTCCGAGCTCGGGTACACCGACGTGAACATCGGCTCGCTGTACTCGGTGTATTCGATCGCAGCGGTGCTCGTGCTCCTCCTTGGCGGGGTGATCATCGACCGCTTCGGGACGGCGCGATCGACGGTCCTCTTCGCTGCGATCTGCACGGTGGCTGCCATCCTCAACGCAGTCTCTTCCGATCTCACCGTCATGCTCGCTGCACGTTTCCTGCTCGGCCTCGGCTCCGAGCCCCTGATCGTGGCCATAACAACCGCTCTTGCCAAGTGGTTCAAGGGCAAGGAGCTCAGCTTCGCCTTCGGAGTGAATCTCATGATTGCGCGGCTGGGCTCGGTCGCAGCGGATCGGTCGCCCACCTGGGCCCGGTTTGCCTACGACGGATGGCAGGGCCCTCTGGTCGTGTCGGCGGTCATCGGTGTCCTGATCCTGGGCGCCGCGCTGGGGTATGCGGCGCTGGAAAGGACGGCCTTGCGGCGGTACACCCTCGGCGAGGCAGGCGAGACGGACAAGCTCGTGCTCTCCGATCTGTTCCGCTTCAGCCGCTCGTTCTGGTTCGTCGTGCTGCTGTGCATGACCTTCTACTCGGCGATCTTTCCGTTCCGGTCGTTCGCGATCAAGTTCTTCATGGAGTCCTGGGAGCTCACCCGCGAGCTTGCGGGCAGCCACAACAGCGCCCTGCCCCTCGCCGCAATGTTCGCCACACCGCTCTTCGGCCTCCTGGTGGACAAGGTGGGCAAGCGAGCCCTGTTCATGGCCTTCGGGTCCTTCCTGCTGATGCCGGTCTTCCTGATGATGGGCTACCACCTCACGCCCCTCTGGGTGCCCATCGTCATGCTCGGCGTGGCGTTCTCCTTGATCCCGGCGGTGATGTGGCCGTCGGTCGCCTACATCGTCGAGGAGCGGCGGCTCGGAACCGCCTACTCGGTGATGACGCTCATCCAGCAGGGGGGCGTGGCAGGCATGAACTGGCTCATCGGCCACACGAACGACCTGGCCGGGGCGAGCGCCTCGAGTCCCGCAGGCCATGTCCCTGGAATGTGGATCTTCACGGTTCTGGGCTTCCTGGGTCTCGTGTTCGCAATCCTGCTCAGGCGGGAGGAAACCGGCCCGAACGCCCACGGTCTGGAGACGATCACGACCTCTTCACCAAGGGGGTGAGCGCACGGGGTCAGTAACTGTCTTGGGTGTCAAGGAGCCGTCGGCTAGGCCCGGACCTCCTGCCAGCGAGTTCCGTCTCGGAGCATTGCATTGAGAGTCACGAGTAGCTTCCGCATGCACGCCACCAGGGCCAGCTTGGGGAGTTCGCCTCTTCCCAGCAGCCGCTGATACATCTTACGCAAGACGGGGTTGTGGCGCACCCCGACTAGGGCCGCCATGTACAGCGCGGATCTGACCGGGGCACGCCCACCCCAGACTGTTCGCTTGCCACGCAGGGTCCCGCTGTCACGCGCAAAGGGTGCTACCCCAGCCAGCGCCGCGATTTCCTTGCGATTCAGCGTTCCCAATTCTGGCAGTTCCCCGATCAACGTCCGGCTCACCACAGAGCCCACTCCCGGGGTGCTTTTCAGGATTTCGTCCTTGGCGCGCCACATCGGGCTCTTTCGAACTGCTTCGTCTAGCTTCTTGTCGGCGTCTTTGAGCCGTTTCTCGAGCCATCGAACGTGCGTCTTGAGCTCCCTGTGAACTTCAGCTGCGCGGGTGACACGTAGGCGGTTCTTCTCCGCCACCAGCATCTCCAATAGCTGTCTCCGCCGTTGAATCAGCGCTGCCAGCAACTCCAGCTCCTCGTCGGGCACAAAGCGCGCTTCGGGGCGCAGACGCTCCCCAAACATCGCCAGTATCTCCGCACTGATCCGATCCGTCTTCGCCAGCTGACCGGTCGCCCGCCCAAAGTCCCGTACCTGGCGTGGATGCACGACCGCTACCGACGCACCCGCTCGCGACAGTGCCACTGCCGCCTCATGCTGGTAGCCACCCGTGGCTTCAATCACCACCAGCACATCTCGAGCTGCCTTCAGATGCCCTACAAGTCCCTTTATCCCCCGCGCATCGTTCGACACCGACCACGTCTCACCCGAGGGCACAAGATGCGCGTCCAACACCGCTTGAGACACGTCGATCCCAAGACAACGCTGCTCCATCGCCATCGCTACACTCCTTCAATCGGCGCTCGTCGTAGCCCAACCTTGCAGATGCGGGTTACACCCTGGCAACTGTTCGAGCTTAGGACGATTGACCCGGAGCCGCCCACGCTGACCCACGGTCTCAGAACCCAAGGTCTATCGAGCTGGCGCCGGGGGCAGCCAAAGGCCACCGAACGGAAGATACAAGGTCTTGTTGCGCCAGGGGACGCCCTGGGAGGTGGGAAGCATGATGTAGAGCCATCGTGAGTGAAACCCTCCTGATCGGCCCCGGCGGGGCGGCGAGA
>Ga0310121_10001082_pt1 | contig 28682 bp, 29 predicted proteins | sample CB27_Tmax_986_MG_FD_203504 | JGI IMG/M metagenome (GOLD analysis project Ga0310121, IMG submission 203504) | Marine microbial communities from Western Arctic Ocean, Canada - CB27_Tmax_986 | ecosystem: Environmental > Aquatic > Marine > Oceanic | place: Canada: Western Arctic Ocean | collected... | reverse complement strand
GCTCATCGGTGCGATGGAATTGATCGCTCGAACGGTCCCAGAAGTACAGTTTCTCGTTGCTCGGGCGCCTGGGTTGGACGACAGCCTATTTGCGTCACTGAACAATGAACTCACCGTCACTACACGCCCTCGAGTGGTTACAGTCGAGGCGCAAACAGACGAGGTAATTGCATCTTCGGATGTCGTTGTCACAGCTTCCGGGACGGCCACGGTGCAAACCGCGATTCATGGTCGGCCAATGGTCATTGTTTACCGTTTATCGCCTCTTACTTATCGACTAGTTAGACGATTTGCACACGTCGACATGGTCGGGATGGTGAACTTGATTGCCGGTAAGAGCGTGGCGCCTGAGCTACTTCAGGACAACTTGACGGCCCAGTCGGTGGCCGAGACTGTTCTTGAGTTTTTAGGCGATCCCATCCGCGTCCAGGACACCTGCTCGGAACTTAGAAAGGTGCGCGACCTGTTGGGTCACCATGGAGCAAGTCGAAGAGCAGCTGAGGCAATATTGAGAGTGGCTTCCTCGGTCCAGAATGGTGGCGGAAGTCGGTGAGTTGGAGTGGCAAGCGCCGACTCTGGCTTGGATCTTAACCATTCTCCACGGTATGTCTGCTGCGTTATTCGTCTTCGTTACTGCTAGTAGAGCGGGGACTGGTCAATGCGTAGGGATACCTAACGGGTTACGCAATCTTGGTCAACGGGGCGACAGCTTGCACCTTCTTCTGACAATGCGGTTTTCTGATACAGTCGTCCAAAGCGACAAGCAAAATCAGATTGTTCACTGTTCGGCTAGGGTACGCAGGTAGTTGATTGCGTTCCAGATGTCTTCTTCTGAGATGCGTCCCAGCCACTCTTCCATTGCGTACTCCGGTGGCACACCTTCAGCGACGGTCTTAAAAATATCCGCATCGGTACTGCCGTGATCCCATTCGTCATCAACGAGGTTTGCTGGTTTTGTGTCACTAAATGCTCCACTTCCGTCACCGAATCCACGAGTGCCGTGGCAGGACGCGCAAAATCTGATATAGGTGGTGCGACCCGCTGCGACTGATTCTTCGGACGTGGCAACCGGGTTGTCCTGAACTGTAAGCGCGGTCAAATTAACTGGATACATCCACGGTAATCCAGTTCCGACCCAGACAAGAGCGACGAGCAAAACAATTACCGGTTGACGCATTCCCAATGCCTCCTTGGAGCCCGATCTGCTTACCTGGAAACAACGAGTGTATCCTACGTTAACTTCTTTATTGAGCAGCGCCAAACTTACGCTGACCGCGGATCAAATCAAGAATCAGGCGAAGTCGCTAGGGTTTAACTTATGTGGCATCTCGGCAGTGGATGACTGGTCACAGCTCGTTTCCTCGACGAGTGGTTACAGAAGGGGTATGCCGGCGAGTGCATTAGATGTCGCGGACAGAGTCTCAAAGGTCTGACGTTAGACGTGTATTGCCGTCAGCTCGAGTGGTCATTTCATTAGGAACGGTGTACAACTCGGATCGACCTTATTCGATCGAACGAGCTGATTCTGGCGAAGTAAACATCTCCCGTTATGCGTGAGGAGATGACTATCACGATATTGTGGGAGTCCGGACCAACGCACTACTCAAGTGGATGCGAACGGTGCACGACGATCCATTTGACGCGAGGACGTATGTTGATACTGGTCCCGCGCAGGAGCGAGTTTATGCTCAGCAGGCGGGTCTAGGATGGATTGGTAAAAACATCAGTTTAATTAACTCAGAAATCGGTTCGTGGTTTTTCGGCAGAGATCATTTGCAGTCTACCATTGACGCCTGACATCCCGGCATTATCAGTGCGGGAGTTGCAATCTATGTCTAGAAGCCTGTCCGACAGATGCGATTATTGAGCCGTGGGTACTCGACGTAACGAAGTGTATCTCCTATGTCACGATTGAATTAAAGCACGAGGTTCCTGAATCAGAGAGAAGGAGGGTAGGAGCGAACGTGTATGGGTGTGATCTTTGTCAGGACGTGTGCCCATGGAATGCTAATGCTGCGTAGACAACCGATGACTGCTGGCAGCTTCATTCAGCGTTTGATCGTCCCCGCTTGACGCAGTTGTGAATGAAATCTGACGACTTGATCGGTCCAATCGTGTCACGGAGTGCTATGTCATACACTGGACTGACGCGGCTGCGCCTGAATGTGGCTGTGGCGTTAGGGAATTCAATGTCGCATGAAGCAGCTCTGGAGTTGGGCGAGTCGAAGCAGGGCTCTTTAGTCAATGGGCATGTGGTGTGGGCACGAAATCGAATCCAACAAGCTGGGGACGGCAATCAGAAGCGATAGAGTGACTGGGATCACGGCCGAGGTGAGTAATGACCAATAAAGAAGTATCAAAGTTCGTGGGCGTGGCACCTTCGCTGCTTATATCGATGCCACAACTCACCGACCCTGATTTTCGTCAGACAGTCATCTTGCTCTGTGAGCATGCTGCCCAAGGCGCATTTGGTCTGGTTCTCAACCGTCGTACTGAGACGTCTGCCTCGTCCGTAGTGCACTTATCGCCACCTGTTGAAATCGATAACGGTCTCGAACTTTGGATCGGTGGTCCGGTTGATCCTGAACGCGGATGGATTTTGACGGGTGCCAGACCTGTGGATCAAGATTCGGTCCGCATTAGTGACGGTGTTTATTTGTCCACGTCTCAGAGCCTATTCCGGGAACTTTTGATTAATCCTCGACCACCACGAACTCGGCTCCTCACCGGGTACGCCGGATGGAATGCGGGACAGCTCGAAGCAGAGCTTTCGTCGTCGTCTTGGCTCATGACTGAGGCTGACGCTGACATTGTCTTTGGAGCGAGGCCCGCTGATATGTGGGAGATGGCTATTCGTAGATTAGGCGCGGACCCGGCGCAGCTGCACGCAGGCGGTCAACACGTCCATTAAGTTCAGATCTAGAAAAATATTGGTGTCTTCAGGAGCACCAGAAACTATTAGCTACATCTACATGATGTGATGTGAGAACTTTTAACCGTCCGGAGTGACTTTGTAGACACTTCAACCGTGTTGACACTAGCGTCGGCGGCGCTGCAGAGAGGACGGAATTACCGGAGCTACCTCGTTTCGATAGACCTCACCGCCTTTCATGACGAACCGTACATCGCGGATGCTTGCAATGTTGTCGAGTGGGTTGCCGTCAACTGCTACAAGGTCAGCACTGAAACCATCCGCGATTGTGCCGATTCTGTCACCTAGGCCAAGTGCGGTGGCTGCGACGGAAGTAGCCGAGAGAATCGCTGCCATTTCATCTTGCCGTCCATCTTCAACTCGAGCAACCAGTTCTTCAACATTTTGGCCGTGGGCACCAGCGACGGCGTCACTACCAAACACTACGTTTACAGACGGATTTTCTATTGTTTGTATGAATGTGTCGATTCCGATCTCTCTGGCCTCTTCCATGCGTGCGAAGCCTGCTTCGGTGTAGTTACTAATTCCGAGGAAACGCTCTCGGTGATCGAAATAATTCTGATAAAGCAATGCGAGTTGCGGAGTAATGTAGGTTCCGTAAGCGGCTAATAATTCAATAACTTCCTCGTCGTAGCGATTCCCGTGCTCGACGGATGTGCACCCGGCAAGGATTGCTGAACGGATAACTTCGGTGCCATACGCATGAACGGCCGTACGTAATCCTTGGGCAGTAGCTTCTGCGCAGGCGGCCTTAATCTGCGGGTCGCTCATTACTCGGTTGCCGCCGTCCCGGATGCTGGCCGAGGCGAAGACCTTGACCACATCAGCTCCATCGGCGGAGAGTTGTTGAACGAATCTTCGGATCATATCGACGTTCCCAGTTTCGGCGTTCACTGGACGAATTGAAGTCAATACTCTTGGGCCAGGTAGTTCACCTCTCTCAATCCAGTCTCTGAGGTCTAAATCTAGAGGACTCCCTAGGCTCTGGACGGTCGTGAATCCAGCCATTAAGGTTCGGTAGGCGTTGGCGACGGCGTAGAGCATCGCCTGACCCTGCGTTTCCTTCGTTTCAGCACGGTGCAGTCTTCCGTCCAAGTCGAAATGCGACGTTAGATGTACGTGAGTGTCGATCCATCCTGGCATCACCGTAAGATTTGATAGGTCATGGGTAACTGCACCACGGAGACCATCAATACGAGTAATTTTTCCGTTTTCGATAAAGATTCTTGCATTTCGTCTGGTTTCACCCGTTCCATCGATCAAAAGACCGGCTCGGATGGTTACGGGTCGGTCTTGGGTATCCGCACCGGTACTTATGACCAGTGGCAACAAAAGGCTGAGAATGAGATTGATCAGTGACGGGTTTTTCATGGGCTTCACCGTGTCGTGTTCCAGACCGTCACTGTCGTCTGGGTCCTTGCTTAGTTGATTGTTTCTCTTGCAATTTAGCCAGTTTGAGACGCCGGTGGTCTAGTTGTGTCTGTTCATTTCGTAATTTTCGATAGTGTGCCAAACGGCTAATTGAGATTTGACCTTGATTGACTGCGGCTTTCACGGCACACCCCGGTTCAGTTTCGTGTTGGCAGTCACGAAATCGGCACTGTTCGACCAATGCAGAGACGTCGTCGAATGTCGCGTCAAGACTCTCACGGGTATCCCAAAGACGTAGCTCCCGCATACCAGGTGTGTCGATGATTACACCGCTGGTCGGATGAACTAGCAGTTCGCGATGAACAGTCGTGTGGCGTCCTCGACTGTCACGAACCCTGACGGTCTGAGTGGACTGCCGGTTGTAACCAAGCAACTGGTTGATCAGGCTTGATTTTCCAACTCCTGATGACCCGAGCAGCGCTACCGTCTCACCGTTTGAGAGGTACTGGCCAAGTTCATCAATGCCACGGTTGTCCACGCAACTGGTCACATGAAGTGAGATGTTGGATGCGACTGCTTTAAGCTCATCGAGGAGGGCAGTTGGATCTTTTCCTAGGTCTCCTTTGTTTAATACGATTACCGGTTTGGCGCCGCTGTCGTTTGCAGCTACCAAGTAGCGTTCGATCCGTTTTGGATTGAATTCGTGATCTAAACCAGAGACTAAGAACACTGTGTCAATATTTGAGGCTATGATTTGCCTTTTTGTTTCGGAGCCTGCCGCTTTTCGAGAAAAACAGGTTTTCCGAGGAAGGATTTTTCGAATTTGCGCTGGCCCATCTGAATTGTTACGGATGGCAACCCAATCTCCGACGGATGGAAGAGCGGATGGTTCACTCGCAGAGTGTATGAGTCTTCCTGACACATTGGCCAACAGCTCTGCGGATGCCGTGTAGACCCGGAATAGGTGGTTGTGTTCGATACTGACCCGCGCCGGCTCTAAATTAGACTCCCCGATGCCTGCGAAGGCATTCGCAAAAAACTGGTTCCATCCAAGTCGTGCCAACCTGCTGGCATTGGATGCGGGGCTGTTCATGCTTGTATGTCCCACAAGAGTGGCATCCCTAGCTGAGCGGCGGGTCGATCCAGGTTACTGTTGGTCAGATTGCTGACACGGACGCCTAAGAGTCGGACGGGTCGCATGCCAGTATCGGTCTTTTTAACTAGTTTGAGCACGTGTGCTATGAGCAGCTCATGGTCTCGCGTTGGTGGAGCCGTAGTCTCGCTTCTCGTGATCGTCGTGAAGTCTGAATACCGTATTTTCAGGGTCACTGTTCGAGCAAAATAATTGTTTGCGTGAAGCCAACTTCCAGCTTGTCTTGCCATTCGATCTAGTTCAGCACGAATTATATCGAGATCAAGTAGGTCTTCTGGATACGTTCGCTCAGAACTGGATGACTTCACCCTTCTAAAGGGTGTGACGGGCCGATCGTCCTCCCCATAGCACAGACGCTTTAAGGTGGCTGCTTGTTTGCCCACAAGTTGCTTCAGTAATGTGTCATCGGTTACTCGAAGGTCAACTAGTTTTTGAATTCCAATCCCCTGCAATTTTCTAGCAGTGACCGGACCGACACCCCAGAGGGCAGTGACGGGTAATTTATTGAGAAACGCTTCAACTTTTTGGTGAGGCACGACTGTCAAACCATCGGGTTTTCTCCAACCAGAGGCAATTTTTGCCAAGAACTTGTTCGGAGCCACACCAGCTGAAGCCGTCAAGCCGGTCTGGACGGCGATCTGCTGTTTCAATCGTCGTGCAATGGGAGTGGCGAACCGTTCTCCCGAGTTGTTTGTCGTCACATCTAGATACGCTTCGTCCAATGAGAGCGGTTCGACAAGGGGGGTAACGGCTCGAAACAAGCTAAACACTTGTTGGGACACGGACCGGTATTTCTTAAAGTTTGGTCGAACGATTGTGAGTTCAGGACATAGTCGTAACGCTTTACTCATTGACATTGCCGAACGTACACCAAAAACACGAGCCTCATAGCTTGCAGCCGCAACGACGCCGCGACCTTCCGGTCGGCCGCCCACTGCGACTGGTTGACCACGCAGTTCTGGTGCATCACGTTGTTCAACCGAGGCGTAGAACGCATCCATGTCAATGTGGACGATCCGGCGGGACTGTGAAACCACCACTGAAGTGTACTAAACTTGAGAAGTCCCAATGACTGAGTCAGATAAGAAGAGACACCTGACCGCGGGTGCTTGGCCTGAGGCCCGTCAGCTGTTATGGCGTCACCGATACCGTCTTTTGCTGGGGTTGGTCATGATGTTGACCAGTCGCGGCGCAGGGTTAGTTCTGCCCTCGATGTCAAGATACGTGATTGATGAGGTTATTCCCAATGGCCGAGGTGACCAACTATTGCTACTCGCTGGCGTTGGGTTGGTGGCGACCATAGTGCAGGCAATTACAGGGTTCGCCCTGTCGCAGGTCTTGGGTGTTGCTGCCCAGCGGGCGATCACAGACATGCGGAAGAGTGTTATGGCGCACGTGTCGAGGTTGCCGATTCGATACTTCGACTCGACACAAACTGGAGTTTTGATTTCTCGCGTCATGACCGATGCAGAGGGCATTCGCAATCTTGTGGGTACGGGAGTGGCACAGCTTGTAGGTGGCGTAGTGACAGCTGCGGTTTCTCTAGCGGTACTGTTTTACCTCAATTGGCAACTGACTACTGTGACCTTGACTATTCTCGTCGTGTTTGGCGCGTGTATGTCGGTTGCGTTCTCGAAGTTACGTCCGATCTTTCGTGAGCGGGGCAAGATTAATGCCAATGTCACAGGGCGACTAGGCGAAACATTAGGTGGGATCCGCATTGTTAAGGCCTATGCGGTCGAGAAGCGAGAGCAGTTGGTGTTTGCCAAGGGGGTGCATCGACTGTTTCGAAACGTGGCTTTGTCGGTAACTGGAGTATCGGCGGTTTCGTCAGTAGCGACTCTGGTAATGGGTTCGATTGGAGCCTTGATGATTTTGTTGGGTGGTCAGGCACTCATCGCGGGTAGCTGGACCACTGGCGCATTGGTGCAATATATCCTCTTCACGGCACTTGTGATCGCACCTGTCGTTCAAATGTCGTCGATTGGTACACAGATCACGGAAGCCTTTGCTGGTCTTGATCGCATTCGAGAAATCCGGTCAATGGTGACAGAAGACGAGGAAGATAAGAGCCGGCAGCCGCTGACGAGTGTCAGTGGGGAAATTCGTCTTGACCATGTGTCTTTTGAGTATGAGCTTGGAGTGCCAGTCCTACGAGACGTTTCCTTGTTGGCGCCGGCGGGTACGACGACAGCTCTTGTGGGGTCAAGTGGTTCCGGCAAGAGCACTCTCATAAGTCTTGTTATGGCCTTCAACAGACCGCAGTCTGGAGTTGTAACGTTGGATGGCCTCGATTTGGAGTCGATACGCCTGAGCGATTACCGGCCATTGTTGGGTGTTGTCCTCCAAGACAATTTTCTCTTCGACGGGACTATTGGATCGAACTTGAGTTTTTCCAAACCGCATGCGACAGTCGAGGAAATCCGAGAGGTAAGCCGAATTGCCCATTGTGACGAGTTCATTGAGTCGTTTCCAGACGGGTATGAAACCATCGTTGGGGAGCGTGGGGTAAAACTGTCCGGTGGACAACGTCAGCGTGTCGCTATCGCGCGCGCGATACTTGCTTCTCCTCGGATTCTTGTGCTTGATGAAGCAACGTCTAGTTTGGACAGTGAGAGTGAATCGTTGGTTCAAGACGGGCTTCGTGCACTTCGGCTCGGACGAACGACGTTTGTGATCGCTCACCGACTTTCCACGATTCAAAGTGCCGACCAGATTCTTGTTCTTGAGGACGGGCAGATCGTAGAGCGGGGTGTCCACAAGCATTTGCTGGGACTGGGCGGGCGGTATAAGCAACTTTACGACAAGCAATACCGATTTGAGCAGGATCAGTTTGTTAATCCTGGCGAAGACTTTATACCTGATCTTCCCACCGTAAGGAGTTAGGTCTGACCCGATCAGGTTCGAATCGGTTTAAGAAAATAAGCGGCGTCAATATTTCGTGGGCATTCTTTTTGTGTCCACGGAGTTAGTGGTCAGACAGGTTGGTGGACGGAAGTTGCAATAGGGAAATCGATCATGGAGATTCCGTAATGAAGTCCCAACTGCTAGGCGCGTTGTTCGTATCCTTGGCTTTGTCTTGTCTCGTGTTCGGCGTGGACATGAGTGGAGAACAGGGATCCGGGACGGTTACAGGCGTCGTCAAGATTCAAAATATTCCAGATGTTGTCTCTGTCACGGTTGATACCGACCAAGCTGTGTGTGGTCGTGAGGTCGAGGATCAAACGGCATTGGTTGACTCATCTGGCGGTGTAGCCAATGCCGTGATCGTTGTCACCGATGCCGCTTGGACGGTCGATCCGCCGACACCTTCGATTAATAACAGGGCCTGTTATTTTGAGCCGCGTGTGCAGGTTGCAAAGACTCGTAGTGTGGCAACCGTGACGAGTGAGGATGAGACACTTCATACGACTCACGCCTATGATGACCGTGCTCGGACTATGTTTAACATAGCACTGCCAATACCAGGCCTATCGATAGAGCGTCCGTTACGCCGTCCTGGCGTTGTCCGTGTGGAGTGTGACTCGCACGCTTGGATGAGGGGGTGGGTCTACGTAACCGATGATATTGCCGTGGTTAGTCACCTGGGTGGTCGCTTTAAAATTAGCGATATTTCACCCGGCACTTACGAATTGACGATCTGGCATGAGCGATTCAGTGGCGCTCCACAGACCGTTACGGTTGAAGGGGGTCGGACGACGCAAGTGGATTTTCTACTGCAGTGAAACTTTGCTGATTGCTCGGCGGCGAAGTTATCCGGCTTGGTCGGGTCGCCAACGCAACCCTACATTGATAATTCGCTGAAGCAATTCATCATATCGGAGTCCAGATCGTTCGGCGGATTCGGCGAAGTCTTCCCCGAACGCTAGTTGTGGATTTGCATTTGCTTCGAGGACAAAGAATTTACCATCGGCATCCATGCGAAGGTCCATTCGCGCATAACCACTCATATTAAGAGTCCGATAGACTCGCTTCGCGATTCGTTTTATTGCTTCAGAGGTTACCTCAGGAAGACTGGCTTCGCTAGTGTTGATTCCGTGTTTTAGCTGATACTTTACACTCCATTTCACCCGGTCAGTGGCGATACGATGGACGCGATCTGGCATCTGACCGAATTCCATTTCCCATACCGGAAACACTTGGAGTCGTTCGTTGCCAATGACGCCGACAGAGAGTTCGCGACCATCAATATAGCGTTCGACGATAGCGTCGGTTTCGATGGACTCGTGGACGAATTTGACCCGGTCGCGTAGTTTGGCTTCTTCTTCGACAACTGAAGCTTGGGCGATACCGATCGAGGCTTCCTGTGTTAGAGATTTAACAATTACCGGAAACTCTAAATGGCGAGGAGGTCTGATCGCGAGCCCACGTCGAAACACAGTGAATTCAGGAACTGGTATGCGATGGTACGCCATGAGTTGTTTCGAAAGTGCTTTGTCTCGAGAGAGCACCATCCCGCGAGGGTTACATCCGGTGTAGGGCAGGCGAAGCAGTTCAAGATAACTAACAACATTCATATCGAAAGTGCCGACTTCGTGGAATGCCTCCATGAGATTGAAGGCGATGTGCGGTCGAAAATCATCAACAGCTTGTCGAATCGCTCCAAGATCATCCTTAACGCCGAGCGTTCGGACGTTGTGTCCCATGTCAGTTAGAGTACTTGTGACATCGAATTCGGTTTTCCATTCAACGGTGGCCAGATCGACACTCGATACATCGGACGGTGGCACCATGTAGTCGTGCATGAGGGCCAGAATACGAATCTTTTTCACAACGCCACGCGATGTCGATCACTGTGAAGGTAGGTCATTGTTTGTACAGTCAGTAACACCGTGAAGTCCTGTTTGGCACGTTCTTCCGACGAGCGAAAGTGTAGGTTGAGTTCGCCGCATCGTGTGATTATGTCTTCCAGTACTTGGTCAATCGTATACTGATAGGTTGCGATCCAACTGGCTACCAGTCGCCTAACATCACGACGAACGCGTTTAACGAATCGATCCGCTGGCATATGTTTTGTGTGTTCAGGGGCGTCCGAGAACAACCGTCGGAGGTCACGGTCGTAGAAGTGCGAGTGTTCTAGGCCGTAGTGTTTTCGCTTTCGCTTGTAGTGCTGACGAAGAGTCCGACGGATGCGACGCAGTGGTTCGACTGTGCCAGCAGTGGCAACAACCGGTGTCTTTGCCGCTATCTCTCCCATCAGTTCATCCATGTAGTCCAGTTTCTTCATTGCAGGCCAGTCGACATAACGTTTTTGCCACATCGAGTGAGGTGTTAGCCAGACCGCAAACGTCTCCGCAAAGTCTTCGTCAGGGTGGCTTTGCTCATACCAAGGGTCGAGGTGCAGCACGAAGCTCTTACTGTGTGGTTTGGGTAAGTAGACTTCAGGGTAGGGAGTCGAAGATTTACCAAACAGTTTTTGTCGGCGTCGGCGTCGGCGCCGTTTTTATAAGCGTTGTCAATTGCATATCCAATTTCGTGGCGAAGAATTCGCATGCACCAAGCACGTGTTCTGCCTTCCACTTCAAGAATCTGACTCAATTCGAGTCTGGCGAGTCGAGGATGTGCAAGATAGAACGGGACCGCAATTCCAGGGATGCCGTCCGGAGTGAACCATTCGTCCGATAACCAGTAATGGGCCCGAAAAACAATTGAACGTGCTTACAGTTCATGAGTAACCTCTGCGATGCGCCGTTCAAGCTGTGTGCCTTCGATGGTCAGGCCTAGGTCGCAGATTCTTACATCAAGCAGTTTTTCATCCGGCCAACTTGCCTAGACCGGTTTTGGGCGACGACGTCTATTTAGGGGTTCTTCCGGTGGGGTAGTTTCGGTTGTTTCCACCATAGGGCCGCGCACATTATACGGGCGACGGGTTAGGATATTGCGTATGGGTTCACAGTACGTTTACACAATGAAAGGTCTTGGGAAGACCTGTCCGCCTGGTCACGTAGTGCTAAATGACATTTGGCTGTCGTTTTTGCCAGGTGCCAAGATCGGGGTTCTTGGACTAAATGGTGCTGGCAAGAGCACCATGTTACGGGTGATGGCCGGGGAAGTCACAGAGTTTGAAGGAGAAGCATTTCAAGCAGAAGGCTTGACAGTCGGCTATCTGCCACAGGAACCGCTGCTTGATTCGTCCAAGACGGTAGCCGAAAGCGTGCAGGAGGGAGTCTCGGCCCAACGGGACCTTCTTAAGAAGTATGACGAGATAACCGCTTTACTATCGCAGGGGTATTCCGATCTTGAAGATATGTTGAGGGAACAGGGGGAACTCCAAGATCGTATTGAGGCGGCAGGTGCATGGGATATTGACTCACGCGTCGAAATGGCGATGGATGCTTTGAGGTTACCGCATCGCCGGACACCTGTCTCAACTCTTTCGGGTGGTGAGATTCGGCGTGTGGCACTGTGTCGTCTTTTGCTTCAGTCACCTGACTTACTTTTACTAGACGAACCGACGAATCATCTTGATGCCGAGACGGTAGCGTGGCTTGAACGATTCTTAGCCGACTACAGAGGTACCGTAGTGGCTGTTACTCATGACCGATATTTTCTAGACAATGTTGCTGGATGGATTCTGGAACTTGACCGTGGTGCCGGGATTCCGTGGGAAGGAAATTACTCGTCATGGTTGGAACAGAAGCAGAAACGACTTCAAGTTGAAGCGAAGCAAGAAGCTCGGCGTCAACGGACGCTGCAGAGGGAACTTGAATGGATCCAGATGTCACCGCGTGCCCGCCAAGCGAAAGGTAAAGCTCGGCTCAACGGCTACGAACGGCTGCTAACCGAAGATGCAACGCGAAAAATTGAAGCGGTCCAAATCTATATCCCGCCAGGACCACGACTTGGCGACGTGGTAGTTGAGGTGGAAGGTCTTCGGAAGAGCTATCGAGATGACCGTGTTCTGATACATGACCTGTCATTTACATTGCCACCAGCGGGTATTGTTGGAATCGTTGGTCCCAACGGTGCCGGCAAGACTACGCTGCTTCGTCTTATAACGGGCGAAGAGCAGGCCGACGCTGGAACATTACGTCTCGGTGACACAGTTAAGCTGGGGTATGTTGAGCAGAGTCGGGACGCACTCGACTCTGACAAGACCGTGTGGGAGGAAATCTCTCAGGGGCACGAGGAAGTTATGCTCGGTGAACGCAAGGTCGCGTCGCGGGCTTATGTGGCTTCGTTTAACTTCAAAGGCTCTGACCAGCAGCGGTTAGTCGGAACTCTTTCGGGTGGAGAACGTAATCGCGTTCACTTGGCGAAGCTACTCAAAGACGGTGCCAATCTCTTGCTCCTTGATGAACCGACGAATGATCTGGACGTCGACACACTTCGGGCGCTCGAGGATGCGTTGGTCGACTTCGCGGGCTGTGCCGTCGTAGTTAGTCACGACCGCTGGTTTTTGGACCGCATCTCGACTCACATCCTAGCCTTCGAAGGCAGTTCGCATGTGGTTTGGTTCGAAGGCAACTACGCCGAATACGAGGCTGATAAGCGCAGACGTTTAGGGTCAACGGCGGACCGCCCGCACCGTATCAAGTTTCGAAAACTCGTTCGGACATAGCGATCACGTGTCAGGATTTAATTTTCTTATTTCCGCCGACATTGCGTTGTAACTGAACTCACTCTAGCTGAGAATCGTCGATTCCGAACTCTTTTTTGTACGTGTGTTTATCCACGTTGTTCTGATTCTGAAATTGCTATTGAACGGACGTTGGTTGCCCTGTTAGAGGGGCCAGTCCCTGAGGATCCGTTCCGTTTCTTCGACGTGACTACTTTCGTCACGAATGAAGTCATCGAGTTGAACTACAAGACCTTTGTCGCCGTAATCTTCAGCTTCCCTAGACCGTTGAATGTAATTGTCTGTGGCCTCGCGTTCGACCTTCAACACTTCTTCAAGCATCCCACGATTTGAATCTGGGAGCGGAACCGGGCGAGGTGTGGTTGTTGGTTCGCCGCCGAGCGCGACTACTTTGTTGGATAAGTACTGCGCATGCAATTGTTCGTCGGCAACTTCGGCGAGAAAGAATTGTGAGAGTTGAGGGCGATAAGGTCCTGTCGACCTGGCGGAGTAGGTGAGATACATTATGACGGCACCCAGTTCGCTCGCAAGGTCTTCGTTCAGTCGGTCGATTAGGTCTTCCTTGGTCAAGAGTCCTCCAGTGGTAAATCAGAAAACCCAACAGTAGTCGTAACCGTCTGGGCTTGTTGTAAGTGTCGACGTTCGTGCATCACCATCATTGCATTGCAAATGTAGCACCTAATTGAAATCGTAGCAGAGGCATGACAGGAGATGTGACCTTTACTTTGGCTGAATTGAGACCATTTGAGCATTTTATACACTCTTCCCATCGGTCGCTGCTTGATTCGAATTCCGTAATCACTGAATCGACAGAGTAATGAATTAATGGAGGTGTGAACTTACGAGGGGCTTTGTATCTTCGGCGATTGTCCGGGTCTGACGACTTAATCATCATACGAGAGAATAGGCCGTAATGATAGGGGGCTGACTCAACTTTCCGTAGAGGATGGGCGGTAGATACGGTGGTCAAAGTGGAACCGTCCGGCCTGAAAGGTTTTAGTTGCGTCGGTAAATGTAGGTAGGGGAAGATGTAGGTCGCTCGTTTGGACCCAAACAGGCCTAATTGTAGTAAACAGGATGGATAATATGATGGTTGACCAACTTCGAACCAGTGTCCTTGAGGCCACGATGCTCATCCAGTCGTCTCATCGGATGCTGGGAGTGTTCGGCGAGTTCTGTTCTGGGAACAGCCCGAACTTTTGCCATACTTCTAGGTTAACTCGTCTTTGGGCTTTAGCCGAATGATTTTAGGTATCGTGGCTAGCTGATTGCGTTAAAGTATGGCGTTCTAGTCAGTTAAAAAAGGCTACTCACAGGAGACATAAGGATTGTGAAGATCACACCAGGAAAACTTGCGGGACTAAAGGCCGTGTCAACTGAGTCAGGCACCATTGCCGCTGCAGCGATGGACCAACGGGGTTCACTTAAAAAAGCACTTGCCAAAGAGAGCGGCCACGATGTCAGCGATATTATGATGGAGGATTTTAAAGGCGCTGTGACCGAAGTGTTAACTCCTCATGCATCAGCGATATTACTTGACCCGCAATGGGGAATTGAGCCGTCAAAAAAGCGGAGCACGAATGCAGGGTTGTTGTTGGCTTATGAAGAAAGTGGATACGACAACACACGCCCGGGGAGATTGCCGGACTTGTTGCCCCTATGGTCGGTTCGTAGGTTGAAGGAGGCAGGTGCCAACTGCGTGAAGGTCTTGCTCTACTACACACCGCGTGACACAGCGGAGGTTAACCAGGAAAAACACGCGTTTGTTGAGCGTATCGGTGACGAATGTCGAACCAACGACATTCCATTTTTCTTGGAGTTCATTGCTTACGATGTCGATGGCCGCGACGAAAATGGCTTGGAATTTGCCAGAGTCAAACCGGAAGTTGTTGCAGCGAGTATGGCGGAGTTCACTCAGGATCGGTACGGAGTTGACGTCATGAAGGTCGAGATTCCGGTCAATATGAAATTCGTTGAAGGCAGTGCCAGTTATACGGGGCAGACCGCTTATGCCAAAGCTGAAGTTCTTGACCATTTTCGAGTGGCGGCGGCTGCGGCGACGAAGCCTTTCATTTATCTTTCTGCTGGCGTCAGCAATGAAGAATTTACCGAATCGCTTGAGATGGCCGCGCTGTCTGAAGTCCAGTGGGCGGGTGTTTTGTGCGGGCGGGCGACTTGGAAAAATGGTATTCCGGTCTACGCAAAGGATGGAGTGGACGCGTTCCGTCGATGGCTTGAGACCGAAGGCACAACGAACATTGGTAATGTCAACGAGAGACTTCAGGCAGCCAGTTCTTGGTTCGCTACGTACGGTGTTACCTCAGCGGACGCCCTAGCTGCAGAGTAGTGTGAAAGTCCACTATCGGCAGCAGGTTCTTCAACAACTCGAGCGACACGGTATACGGCCGAGGCCGACTACACCACCAGAGTTGTTGCACGAGTTTGTAAACGATTTGTACCGGTTTGAGTTGCGCCGATTACGGAAACGTTACGTGAGTGGCGAGATTAAGAAACTCGATTATTCAAGCTATGTCATTGCACTTCGGAAGAAGTACCTTCTTGTTTCGGTGCCTGTTGGTCGCTGGATGGTGCCTCAAAACGAGAGATAGAGCAGCAGGTCTATGTGCCTGCCGTAATTACTAGCGGCCGCCGCTTAGTAACCAAGCAATGCCATTGCTCAGGTTCATCGCGGGGCCCAGTATTGGAGCAAGGCGTCCGGGACTCATGACAGCCATCATTTGGTCGTGCGCTGGAACCCCGTGAGCAATCGGCGCATTCTGCAGGTCGAAACCTTGAAAATAGTTGATTTCTGGAGCCTCAGCGTACACTTCAACGTAAAAATCAAGTCGAAGTAGACTGCTTGCTTGGTCTCCAGAAGGAAGACGATCCAATTTATATTGGATTCTTTCTAACGAGATTCCCAGTGTCGCAGTATTGAATGCTGCGTCATCTTCAGAAGCCTGCGCTCCAACCGAGACGTTGGCTGCCACGACAACGGCCAGAGTGAAGACGGTGAAACGCAGAGGATTAAGCATGGATGAGATTGACTAATACAGTCATTGACACACTACGGCCACAGGTCCTTCTTGTCAAGGGGACTCAAGCTGTTAGGATGAGGTCACGATGACTTGGCTATGGGTCGTGGTTGTAGCGTTATTGGCTGTAGTGCTGGCGATCGTTGCGCGGCGCCTTCACGGCGCGCGAGGAAAATTGGGCCAGGTGGAGTCGCGTCTGGCCGCGGCACTTGAAATGTCAGATGCTGGCCTTGCGGTGTGGAATCAGCAGGGTCGACTGATCGCCTGCAATAAACGGTTTCGAGAGTTTTATCAAACGGTTGAATTGAAGTCCGGGTTGGTCTACGAGGACTTGACGCGGTTTACGGCAACTCGTGGGCTGATTCAGTTGGCTGAAGAGAACGTCGACACGTGGGTGCAGGAACGGTTAGCTGGGTTTGGTGACACAAGCCACGAAGTGTGTCGGACGCCAGACGGGCGGTGGATTGAGATTGACAATCGTCCGACTGGTTTGGGGGAGGTGCTTCTTTTGTACACCGATATCAGTCAGCGGGGTGAGACCGAGACAAGGCTGTCAGATCGCGACGATCGCCTTGAAACACAGGCGGCGGAATTAACGTTGCTCGTGGATGCAATTCGTATTGGCGGCCATCAAGGTAATCCAGATTTGGCTATCGCTGAATTGGTTGAGTGCGTTTGTCTCTGGGCAGAGTGGCCAGTGGGTTACGCTTATCGTGCAGTCCGGAACAGTAATGATGTTGTGCTTGATCCAATACCGGCATGGTTTGCTGATTCTGGAAGTAGGGAGATGTTTGTAGATCTGCAGGAAATAATTGAGCGGCGTCAAATAAAGAAAGGGGATGCGCTTGTCGGACGTGTCCTGCACACAGGACGTCTGTCGTGGATTCCTAATGTGGCTGTCGATCCATCTGTGGATGCTGAGGTTCGGTCAGCTATGACGGAAATTCGAGGGATGTGTGCGATCCCAGTTAAGTCAGGTGACGAGACTGTGGCGGTGATGGAATTTCTGTCACGAGAACAACTTGTCCCAGACCCAGCGACTACGCGCACACTCGAGGCTGTTGCGAGTACATTGACTGGGGTATTCCAGCGCCAGTCGGTCTCTTAGTTTTTGAGTTTTTAAGACCGAGCAGTTAGCTGACCCAATAAACTTCGGTATTACCGGTGTGTTGAGGCATGACGCTAGCGCTGGTGGGAACGGATGAGTTTCTTGATGTACGGCGGTCTGATAAAAGCTGACATAACTCGTTCCTGGACAGTGCGACTATTCGATGACTGGATTTACCCAACCGGCGGGTAACACTTTGTCCGGATCTGGTCGAATACTCAGATATGTGACGTGGTCCTCAATCTCAGCCCAACCATGAAAAACTCCTCCTGGTATAACGACTATGTCGCCCTCCGACACGTAGCGAGTCTCGCCACCAGTCGATGTGGCACGAAAACTCTCACCTACCAGAGTCGTAACAATCTCACTGTCAGTAGGTATGTCTCGACGGCTACTCATTTGTCCGCCTGTCACTAGTGTTCAAGCCCCAGAGTAAATGTAATAGACCTCCGTAACGAGAGAATGCACGATTCCACCGACGGCCCCGTCGATCTTCGCAAGCTTGTCTCTATGCAATATCCCGACGGCAACATTACTTTTGCCAATGTCGACCACCTTCACTTGCCGGTCAACTAGCCCTTCAGGTGCATTCTTGATAGCCAGATACTCGTCTTCTGTTACGTGCGTCGCGGACGTAATTTGCGCAACTGATAACATCGGGGTTAGCGATACGAGAAGAAAAACGTAACTCACAATCAGTCTTGGCATTACACACTCCTCAATGAATCCTCGACGCGCTCTTAACGGGCGCCTGGCACATAACGTTTCAAGAATTCCATTACGAGACGATCTAAACACTTTTGGTCGCTGCAAATTCAATCGATGCGGGTCACTGGTATAGAATCGGAGCCATATGGGTGAACAGACTAATGTTGCAGGCAGTGCGCAACCAGTTGGTGACAGGCGTCGCGAAGGTGCGAAAGTTGAGGGGCCCCCTGACCTGTTGGAGCACGGTGCACCTATTAAGGGGCAAGCTCAATCTCTAGATGCACGCTTGTTCGTACAACTGCAGGTGTTTACAGGGTGTCTTGATGTCTTGCCTGTCGTGGACGCCGTCAGCCAGAGTGGCTTGGTGGCCGCAGTCTACACAAATCTTAACGACCCGCGTGGCGTCGGTGTTGTTGCGATGGATGAAAATCCAGATATGTTTGCCCAATCATTTCGAACACTGTTGACGTCACCGCCGTTCAGTCAGTTAACGCCACTACCAGATTTCACAATGCTTGGCCGCACCTATGCTCAGGGTCGTGAACCTGACCTGTCCGATTTCCTTCTTCACAAGGTTCCCCGTAATGTTCTGAATCCTGACAATCGGTGGGCGGTGTGGTATCCCCTCCGCAGGATTGGAGCCTACAATCGATTATCTCGTGCGGACCAAGGCAAAATCATGATGGAGCATGGAATGCTTGGTCGGCGCTATGGTGAAGCGGGCTATGCCGCCGATGTTCGGCTTGAATGCCATGGGATTGACCGAGATGACAACGAGTTTGTCATCGGTTTGATGGGACCGGACTTGTTTCCTTTGTCCAAGCTCGTGAAGGCCATGCGCGCAACACGTCAGACTGCCGAATTTATCGAGGGGATGGGGCCATTTTTTGTGGGCCGGACAATCTATCAGGCTCCAAGCCCTAAACAGGCTTACCTTCCAAATGCAGGATAAACACGATCCTCTCGACCAGTTAGAACTGCCGAAAACCGATCTACGGTCCATCGTTCAGAATTTTGGACCTGGATTGATTTTAATGATGACCGGTATCGGTACAAGTCATCTGGTCACTGCGCCAGCAGCAGGTGGACGCTTTGAATACGCCCTACTGTGGTGTATCCCGGTGGCCTATATCTTCAAGTATTCAGGGTTTGAGATGGCATTTCGGTTTACGCATGCCACTGGCCGAAGCATGCTTGATGCCTACGCGACTGCTCCGAAAAAGTGGCCCATCTGGTATGTCTTGGTCACCACGTTACTCCAGTGCGCACTCGGGCAGGCAGGTCGTCTCGCCGCCGCGTCTGCGGTGGTCTATTACTTTTTCAGCCAGTACTGGGGTTTCGACACTTTTCCACTTCAGGTGTATGGGGTTGTTCTGGGTGTTGCCTCGGTGACTTTGATCTTGGCAGGTAGGTATGCCGCTCTTGAGATGGCTACAAAGATATTGGCGGCGATGCTGTTTCTGTCCACGCTGGCCGTGTATTTTGCTGAACCAGCGCCAGTTTCGGCACTTGGACGCTTCTTCCTGATTGAAACTCCGGAGGGCTCTTGGCTCGTAATTGCGGCGTTCTTGGGCTTGCTCCCGACGGGTATCGATGTTTCGCTCCAGGCTTCGGAATGGGGAAAGGCTAAGAAAGTTGGGATGGGACGGATTCGGAGTCATCTTGAGCAGGTCGGCCTTGCGCCACGTTTTGACCCTCTGAGTTCAACGGCCGAGGACCTTCGGGTCGATACCGCAAAGCTTCCTAGCCATGCTCGCGAGTACTGTCGCCGGTGGTTCCGTATTGGCGAGTGGGATTTTGCCATCGGTCACATGGTGTCATTTGTGATCGCTGTCATCTTTTTGTTGCTCTCTGCCGTGTGGCTATACCCGAGTCCGGTTGAAGGCAATGATGTGATCGGAGACATCGCTGGTGTGTTTACTAACAGCGTCGGACCTGGAATGATGTTGGTGTTTCTATTAGGAGCATTTGCAGCGACGTTTTCGACGGCTTTCAACTACTTTGATGGGTGGCCGCGGGTGGTGGGTGCCTGTTGTCGAAATCTATTTCGTGCCACGGCTGACTTATCCGGAATTGGACGTGAGGACCTTGACGTCGACCGTCGTACTCGATGGTATTCGGAATACAACATCTATCGCATCACCATGATGTATTCCCTCGTAGCTTCGGTAGCACTTTTATCTGGTCTCCAGCGGCCTGTGTATTTGGTTCTGGTAGCTTCGGCACTGGCCCTGTTTGTTGCACCAGTTGTGTATTTTTTGAACCTCTATTACTGCTTCAGGGTCATTCCCAAGACCGACGATGTGTTCTATCCATCTCCCTTAACGAAGTGGTTCGCTTGGACGAGCTTGGTCGTGTTCTCAGGTTTGAGCGTGATTGTGATCCTGGCCCGGGTGTTTCGGGTGAGCCTGTTCGGATGATGATGACATCGGTGCACACATGAAGATCTGTGTCGTCGGTGCGGGTGCGATCGGAGGGTATCTGGCCGTGCGTTTGGCGAATGACGGACATGAGGTGTCCGTGGTGGCGCGTGGCGCACATCTGGCCGCGATTCAGTCGAGCGGACTTTCGTTAATCGAAGCCGATCACACTTTGGTCGCCGATCGACTGGTTGCGACCGACCGGATTCGTGATCTTGATTCTCAGGAGATCGTTTTTCTTGCGCTCAAGGCACATCAGATTGAACCTGTGGTTTCCGATCTGCCGGTGCTTTTCGATGCGTCGACCGTTATGGTGACGCTGCAGAATGGTATTCCGTGGTGGTATTTTCAAAAACTCAATGGCAACTACGCAGATCGCGTGGTTTCGACTGTTGATCCTCATGGTGTGCTTCTGAACAACATAGACCCGAATGTAATCATTGGTTGCATCGCTTATCCTGCCGCCACAATTGTTGAGCCGGGCGTAGTGAGGCACATTGAAGGCAACCGGTTTCCGGTTGGAGAATTGGATGGAAGTGAATCTAACCGAGTTAAGCGGGTTGCAGATACACTGACGGCCGCCGGTTTCAAGTCGAGAGTGATCGATGATATCCGTTCGGAGATCTGGTTAAAACTATGGGGAAATATGACATTTAATCCCATTAGCGCCATGACTCACTCAACGTTGGTTGATATCTGTCAGTTTCCATTAACCCGTGAACTTGCGGCCAGAATGATGACCGAAGCTCAGACTGTAGCCGAGCGATTGGGTGCATCGTTTCGTGTGCCAATGGAGCGCCGGATCGCGGGTGCTGAAGCGGTTGGTAAGCATAAAACATCGATGTTGCAGGATGTTGAGGTTGGGAAGCCTTTAGAAATCGATGGCATGCTGGGTGCGGTCGTTGAACTCGCAGAGTTGACCGAAGTCGAGGTGCCAACTTTACGGGCGCTTTATGCGTGCGTCAGTCTTCTGAATAAGACGCTTCAGCAGGAGCACTTACGCGTCAAGGGTGCGCCAAGCAACTACTGAGTCATACCCACGGAGATAGCTATGAAAGCCTTGGAAGGAGTGCGTATTCTTGACATGACCCACGTTCAGTCGGGTCCGACATGTACACAGTTGCTAGCGTGGTTTGGGGCCGACGTCATCAAGGTGGAGCGACCTGAGACTGGTGATGCCACTCGAGGTCAACTCAGAGACGTTCCCAATGTCGACAGCCTGTATTTTACGATGTTGAATCACAATAAACGTAGCGTTACGTTGAATACAAAACATGAAACAGGGCAGGAGATTTTCGAGAGACTAATCCGAGCGTGCGATGTGCTTGTTGAAAATTTTTCTCCTGGTGCGCTCGACCGGATGGGATTCTCTTGGGAGCGAATTCAAACGATCAATCCACGTCTGATCTATGCCTCAGTGAAGGGTTTCGGTCCGGGACCATATGAGGAATGCAAAGTTTACGAAAATGTCGCTCAATGCACTGGCGGAGGGGCCAGTACAACTGGCTTTGACGACGGTCCTCCTACAGTAACTGGGGCGCAAATTGGCGATTCTGGTACCGGTGTTCACTTGGCACTGGGAATCGTGACGGCTCTCTTTCAGCGCGAGCGTTCAGGGAAGGGGCAGCGTGTGATTTGTGCGATGCAAGACGCGGTGTTGAACCTCTGTCGAGTCAAACTTCGGGATCAGCAGCGTTTAACTCACGGGCCCCTAAAGGAGTATCCGCAGTATCCAGACGGTAGATTTGGTGAGGCTACACCACGGTCCGGTAACGCGTCAGGTGGTGGGCAACCTGGCTGGATCGTAAAGTGTCTGGGATGGGAGGATGACCCAAACGCGTACATCTATATCATCACGCAAGCGGCTGCTTTTGACGGTCTCGCCCGGGCTATTGGGCGAGATGATTGGATCGACGATCCAGACTGGAACTCGCCGAAGGCGCGACTTCCGAAACTTGACCAGATGTTCAATGAGATCGAACGCTGGACGAAGACCAAGACTAAATTTGAGGTAATGGAGATCCTAAATCCACTCAATGTGCCGTGTGGGCCGGTATTGTCGATGAAGGAACTGGCCGAGGAGCCGTCGTTGAGGGCTAGTGGAACCGTGGTCGAAGTTGACCACCCAACGCGTGGGTCGTATCTGACTGTTGGAAATCCAATTAAATTGTCGGATTCTCCATCTGAGGTCGAACGGGCACCGCTTCTCGGTGAGCACACCAGAGACATTTTGCAGAACGTACTTGGAATGACCGATCAGGAATTGGAAGCTGCACAAGGTGAAGGTGCTGTGTAGCAGCATGGCGCAGAATGCTTGACGGAACTAAGCGATTGATAGAATTGGGGGCGGGCCTGTGAGCATGAGCGAGTCGGCCAAGTTTGTGAGTCTGGCTATATCCATAGTCATAGCTACTGTGGGTTTGGGTGCGGAGGTCACTCTCGATGTCGAACATCAAGCTCGGTCAGTTCACCCAGGTGAAGTGATCATCCTTCAGGTCCGGTCATCTGAACCCGTTTTAGGAGTGCAAGCTTCTGTTTTCGGTGCTGATGTCAGATTTTTCTCAGATGGCGACAACGTTTTGTGGCGGGGGGTTTTGGGGATTGATCTCGAGGCACGCCCGGATGACTATCTAGTCGAAATACAGGCGATGTTAGATGCTGGGAACACGGTCCGCACGGTTTATCCGCTCGCTGTCCAAGCGAAAGAGTTTCCGACCCGCCGTCTTAGTGTGGCGCCCAGTTTCGTGAATCCGCCGAGTGAGGTGCTCACTCGCATTCGTCGAGAGACAGAACGCCAAAATGAAATATTCCAGACATCCAGTGACGAGCGTCAGTGGAGCGGGGGATTTCTTAGACCGGTTTCTGGTGATTCGACAAGTAGTTTCGGTCGTCGAAGCGTTTTCAATGGCGAAGCGAGGAGTCCCCACAGTGGTACTGATTTCCGAGCCGTTGAAGGCACGCCCATCATGGCACCGAACGCGGGGACCGTTGTTCTAGCTGGCGAGCTCTACTTCTCTGGGAATGCTGTGATCCTCGATCATGGCTGGGGCCTTTATTCGTATTTTGCCCATTTATTGTCTTTCAATGTGGTCGAAGGAGACCAGGTTGAGCGTGGGCAAGTCGTTGGAAAAGTCGGGGCAACTGGTCGAGTCACGGGACCGCATTTACACTGGACCGTCCGATTGAATAATGCCCGTGTGGACCCCTTGTCCCTGATGGCGCTCTTTCCGTCAGACGAGCTATGAGAAATAGGAAAGTAGTTTTCTAGAAGCGGATTCGTATACCACCGGTGACCCGAACAACGCCCACTTGGAGTCCGCGTTCCTGAAGTTGACCTCTTAGCTTGATCGGAGGTTTGGCCCAGCTGTAGCGCATATCCACACCGAAGCCAATTCGGCGACGGCCGGATAAACCCATATTGCCTAAAAAGTTGTTGCGATAATACGTCAGGTCGAAACCTGCGTTGTAACCCCACGCGCCGGTGGTGACCTTGTCTATGTCGCTCGAGATAATCTGAACTGTTTCGAACCACGGTGGGTTGTGCTCAATAGGTTCCACTTTCGCGACCAGCTCTTGGGAGGCATTGAAGTAACTAGGGCCACCGGAAACAGTAACTAACGTGGATGACGAAAGCGGCAGTAGTAGTTGACCATAGATGTGATAACCGACCTCTCGGTGCGTGAGTCCTGCTTTCGAGGTCCTGGCGTTTCGGGTCCACTCGTAAAACATAGGGTGAGGCACATCAGCTTCAATCATAGCTGTGGCAGTTCCCTGGGCGCGCGCGAGAGACATGCCGAGACCTATCTGCTTCCAAACACGCATTGATCCGCCGACGTCGAAGGAGATATATGGTCCCAGGGTCTGGTCGGCTCTAATTTCGCCAAGTTCTTCCCCGTAGTTGAAATTGACAATATCGGTTCGAGGAGTTGATTGTGCTTGGATACCCAGATTCGCAGTTACCAGAAACCGCTGGTCCAGCAGGGACTGTGCCTGAACGTTACTGATGGTGGAGATGAGGAGGCCAACAACGAGAACGATTCTTAACAACACGGTCCAATCACTTTACGCCGACGATGCTCCAAGCTCCAGCAAGTACCTGTTCCACGCTGATGCTCACCATTTATGTAGTTCCGTGCTGATTGTAGCCTGTCAACCGATGAGAAGGTCAGCCCAGTATGAATTATGGAATGATTGTTTAGGTAGAAGAGATAACGGACCTCACTGCAGCGACAAGGGCAGCAAAGTCATCCGTATTGTTGTAGACATGCGGAGAGACACGAAGGACCTTTGCTCGGATTGAGACGCTGACATTCTGTTTCGCCAGCGACGTCGACATGGAGTCAATATCAAAACCGGCTGGTAAGCGAACACCGAATAGATGCGCTGCTCTGTGGGTCTCAGCTTCTATTATGCAACCAAGGTTTCGAAGTTGTTCGATATATTCGGATCCAATGTTTCGACAGTACTCTTGGATTGATTTCGACCCCCAAGTGTTGACTTGAGAGATACCAGCCTCCAGCATAGGGAGCAGGATAAAGTTTGACCGTTCACCCATGTCGTACCGGATCGCTCCCGGACGGTAAGTTTCATTGTATTGGACCAATTGAGACAACTTTTCGCTGCCGACGCGCGTAATCCAGCTTTCTTCAATCGGGGTTCCGCTGTCGTACGCGGGCCCAAAATAGGCTACGCCGATCGAGTATGGTCCCATTAACCACTTGTAACCAGCACAGACTACCGCGTCGGGTTGATATTCACTGATATTGAATGGCAGAGCTCCTATGGATTGCGTGCCATCGATGATAAATCTGGCACCGACGACTCTCGCCTGAATGCCGATTTGTTCGAGATCAAACCTCGTGCCATCAATCCAGTGCAGTTCTGGGATTGCGACTACAGCTGTATTTTCATCGATCGCTTCAATCAACCTGTCGTTCCAGCCTAAACCACGGTTCTGAAGAGTTGGAGGCGGATGGACAACACGAAATTTGGCTCCGACTCGTTCACATAGTCGTTTCCACGCATAGACGTTACTTGGGAATTGGTCATGAACAACCACTACATTCTGAGTGGGTTGAAGGTTCGTGTTTTGAGCCAGTGTGGACATGGCATAAGAGACGGATGGGACGATCGCTATTCGATTTGGTTCATTGACTCCGATCAGTCGGCTGAAAAGGTCACGTACGTTGTCGCTGTGTTTGAAAAAGTCAGATTGTTGAAGGCGACTTGGATTTTGTAGGCGGTCGATCGTTTGTTGCGCTACGTTCGCCACCTGCTTCGAAACCGGTGCCATGTAGGCGCAATTTAAGTAGTGAATGTCTGAAGGAAGAGAGAAAAGGTGCCGTTGATTCTTCAATATATTTGACCGATCAACTCACCGCCATTGTTGTATGACGCCTACTAATCGACAAATCTCGGCTTCGGATTGAGGCAAAACAGACAGGTCATTCCTGACCTTGGCAAGCATTATAAGTCCATGTACACAGCCCACCAGTGCTTCTGCAGTGCTTCGAGGGTTTCCCACCGATACTTCTCCGAGGTCGATGGCGGCGGTGAGAAGGGATTCAAACGCTGAGGTCTCTCGTCGGAAGAGGTCGGTCAACTTGTCTGTGATTTCGGTATCGCTAGTGGCGACCTCATGCGAGATATTTGATAGCAGAGAACCTCTAACGCTTCCATGGGATTCTTTGTCGGCGTAATGAACAGCAAATAATTCTTTGATAAATTGTTGAAGTTGCTCAACGGGGCGTTTGGGAGGGGTAGTCTCCCACGAAGCCAGCATACCAGTTTCATCCCAGGCTGACTCAACCACCTCCACAAGTAGGGCTCGTTTAGAAGGGAAAAAGTGATAAAAACTGCCCTTATTAACACCAGCCACAGAGCAGATTTCAGCCACCCCGATGGCAGAAAATCCACGGTCCCGAAACAGGGTGTTTGCGGCACCAAGTAGCCGGTCTCTGGCATCACTGTTTCGCCCCATGGCGTTTATTGTATTTTATTATTCCAACCGGTCAACTACAATTTATTCCCAAACCGAGAGGAATGAAGTGCCAAATTAACTCGTCATCGGTTTCTCCCTCATATCTTGATGGAGGTTTGTTCGGTGTAATCTTTGTCTGCTGTGCACTTTTCGAATATGTGTCGGGTGAGGTACGATTCGAATAGATTTTGACCTGTTCTATGCATCTCACTAGGTCGAGTGTGGACGAGGGAGTACACGGATGAATTCTGCTTCTAACTTAGATTTGAATTCTCGCGGAGAACTAATCCAACTGCAGGAACGCCTGTTGACCATGGGTGGTGAAGCGGAAGAACAGGTTCGGGCTTCGATTCGAGCCCTTGTCGGACGGGATTCTGGCTTGGCGGAGAAGGTATTGGTAAGCGATGATTCGATCAATAACTTTCACGTTGAGATCGATGGTCGTTGTTTTAAATTGCTTGGCCAGACAGGATTTGATCCTGATGATTTGCGGCTAATCGTTTCCGGCCTAAAGATTAATAGCGATCTTGAGCGTATTGGTGACATCGCAATTAACATTGCGGAGGCGACACTTCGGTACTTGGAGCGACCAGCAGTTAAGCCCCTGATAGACATTCCACGGATGGCGGAATTGGCTCAGGGCATGTTGAAGGATTCGCTCAATGCTTATGTACGCCGTGACGTTACACTGGCTTGGGAGGTAGTCAAACGAGATAAAGAAGTCGATGCCCTCAAGGATCAAGTGTTTCGCGAATTGTTGAGTTACATGCTTGAGAATCCGGCTACTACAGAAGGGGCGTTGGGATTAATACTGATTTCACGGCATATCGAACGGATCGGGGATCACGCTACGAACATTGCAGAGGATGTCATCTTTCTTGTTTCTGGGCAGGATGTACGCCACCACGGCCAGGAAGAGTGATATTGGTTTGTGAGAGGACATTTGGAGGCTAAGCAGATTCTCGTTGTCGAGGATGATGAGGATATCGCGGATCTTGTCGCGCATCATCTCCGGCAAGCTGGTTATCTGACGCGGATCGTTAATAGAGGTGATGAAGTCCTGTCAGTGGTTCGCGCTGACCCACCTGACTTAGTGGTGCTTGATTTAATGTTACCAACTATCAATGGTCTTGAGATCTGCCGGGCCATTCGCGCCAGTCCAGAGACTGCGGCTCTTCCGATCATCATACTGACAGCGAAAAGTGAAGAAGCTGACCGCGTTGTTGGTCTTGAAGTGGGTGGTGACGATTATGTAACGAAACCGTTTAGTCCAAAGGAGCTTGTGGCAAGAGTCGGTGCGGTACTGCGTCGGTCGACCCGTGGCATGCGTGAGCCCAGAACACTTCGTATTGGACCACTAGCGATTGATGTTGACCGGCACCTAGTCCTCTTGGATGGAGTTGAAGTCACGCTCACGGCCAAAGAATTTCTGCTTCTGAAATATTTAATTGAGCACCGGGGTCGTGTTCTTTCCCGCGATGTTTTGCTATCCGACGTGTGGGGCTACAAATACACTGGATCGACACGAACGGTCGATGTGCACATCCGACGTCTTCGTGAGAAGTTACCGGTATTAAGTGAAGCGATTATCACGGTTAAACAGTTTGGGTACAAACTAGTCGAGATTCCCCGCTCAGCTGAATGAAACTACGGACACGACTGTTTTTGGCGACTTTTGGGATAGCGACTGCCAGCGTGCTTCTGGCGGCGACGGTAGCCACTTCGACTAACGACAGAATGATAGCGCTGCTATCCGGATTACTAGTCGCGTTGGCCGGTGCGTTGATCTTGGCATTGGCGATCTCTTCTACTATCAGCCGGCGGATTAGTGGGACGGCGGCAATAGCACAGCGATACGCCGCTGGAGATTTTAAACCACAGTTGGGTGACTACGGGACTGACGAGATTGGAGTTGTCGAACGGGCCTTGGATGGAGCAGTTCAAAAACTTGGGCAACAGATTACCGAGTTGTCACGGAATCGTCGATTGACCGACGCGATTCTTTCAGGGATGACGGAAGGGGTGCTCGTAGTTAATGTCCGTGGTTATGTGCAAACGGCTAACGATGCTGTGTGTGACATGCTTCAGTTCAACAGCTCTCCCGTCGAGCGGCATTACATAGAACTCATCAGACACCCTGACATGACTAGACAGATCCGGTCAGCATTGGAAAATAGTGAATCAAGCCGTGTTGAAATTACCCTGGATACCACACCAACCAAGGCGTGTCTCGTCAGTGCCGCACCGTTTTCCTCGGAAGACGAACCGGGTGTTGTTGTTGTGCTTCACGATGTGACCGACTATCGTCGCGCCGAACAGATTCGACAGGACTTCGTAGCGAATGTTTCGCATGAATTGAGAACGCCTCTAACGGCAATTCGTGGCTCAATAGACGC
>Ga0310121_10001080_pt1 | contig 28710 bp, 26 predicted proteins | sample CB27_Tmax_986_MG_FD_203504 | JGI IMG/M metagenome (GOLD analysis project Ga0310121, IMG submission 203504) | Marine microbial communities from Western Arctic Ocean, Canada - CB27_Tmax_986 | ecosystem: Environmental > Aquatic > Marine > Oceanic | place: Canada: Western Arctic Ocean | collected... | reverse complement strand
GAGAAAAAATTAAAGATTTTTTTTATTATTCCGTTGATTTTTTAAGAGATGCTTTTCTCCTAAACTTTAATTTAACGGAGCTTGTACATTTCCAAAGTTCAAATAATTTTGAACTAAAAAAACTGTCACCTTTTATAACTGAAAAAAACTTTAAAAAATTTGTTAATTTATTTGAAAATTCTCAAAACCAAATTGAGCAAAATGCTAATACTAAAATGCTGTTAACTGAAATTGTTTTAAAAACAAAAAAATATATAAACCTTTCTAATGATTAACTTTTTTTTTAAAAATATAAATTTTAGAAGAAAAATCTTTACTAAAAAATGCTTTTATGTTTGATGTAAAACCAACTATTATTCCCTTTATTAAAGGGAAATAAGATTTTTTATGTTTTTCAGATAAATATGAAATATATAAAGCATCCATAAACATAGGATACGATTTTATTAATAAAAAATTAGATTCGCTTAACAATAATTCTAGTCCTTTTTCAGTAAAATGCCACAAATGCCTCGGAACATCAAATGCAGCCCAGTTATTTCCATAATATTTAGAATCAAAACTATTTAAATTTGGAACTGCTATAACTAAAATCCCATCATTATTTAATACTGTGTTAATTTTTTTTAAGGTCTCATTCAAATTTGGAATATGTTCAAGAGAATGCCAAAGAGTTATAACCTGATACCTATAATTTAAAGGTATTTTTTTTAAAGAATTAAAACTTTTAAGCCCCTTATCCACCCCAATTTTAAAAGCTTTAAGATTCGACTCTACAACGACTTGTTTTAACCCCTTTTTCAAACAATATTTTCCAAAAACACCAACACCTGAACCTATGTCAAGAGAATTCTTTTTACCCTTAATATACGGTCTGATTATTGACCACTTATACTTTAACATTAAAGTTTGAACTAATGAATACAAATAATCAATTATTTTTGAAGGTTTCTGTTTAAAAGAATCATATTTTTTAGAATCATAGTATTTTGAAAGGTCTTTTTCTTTTTTAATATCTGTCCAAGCAAAAAATTTATTTGAATCCCAATAAATATCAAAATTCTTTTTTGAAATCAAGTTGTCTTTTGCTGAAAATAAAAAATTGTCTTTATTTAATTTCATATTGTTTCACGTGAAACATAAATTATCTTCCCATTGACACTAAGAGGACACTTATATCACTAGGTTTAATCCCACTTATTCTAGATGCTTGAGCAATCGTTTGTGGTCTAATTTTGTTTAATTTTTCTTTCGCTTCAAAGGATAGAGAAGCAAGTTCTTCAAAATTAAAATTCTTAGGAATTTTAATTTTCTCTAATTTTTTTAATTTATCTGCATTTCTTTTTTCCTTTTCTATATATCCAGAATATTTAATGTCTATTTCTGCTTGTTCTAATATTTCATCGGAAACATCTTCCTTGTAGATATATTTAACGAAAGCAGAAAGTTTTTTTAAATCATTTCTTGTTATATTCGGTCTAGCCAACAGCTTAGAATATTTATCTGATTGTTTGACCAAAACTTCATTCTTAGATGCTAACAAAGAATTTGTTGATTTTACATCATAACTTGTTGAATGTAAATATTTAATAACCTCTTCTTTTTTCTTTATTTTCTTTTCTAAAACATATAATCTCTTCCCAGAAATTAAACCTAATTTAAATCCTTTTGGAGTTAGTCTTTGATCAGCATTATCTTGTCTTAGCAAAGTTCTATATTCAGCTCTTGAAGTAAACATTCGATAAGGTTCCTCTGTCCCTTTTAAAATCAAATCATCAATTAACACTCCAATATAAGCTTCATCTCTTTTCAATACAAAAGGAGCTTTCTCTTGATTTTTCAAATGAGCATTAATCCCAGCAAGTAATCCCTGGGCAGCAGCTTCCTCATAGCCTGTTGTACCATTAATTTGTCCTGCAAAATAAAGCCCCCTAATCAATTTAGTTTCCAAAGTGTGATAAAGTTGTGTTGGTTGAAAAAAATCATACTCTATAGCATACCCCGGTCGAAAAAGTTTTGCTTTTTCAAACCCTTGAACTGAACGTAAAGCCTTAAATTGAATGTCTTCAGGTAAAGATGTTGAAAACCCATTAACATAAACCTCTATGGTGTTCCATCCTTCTGGTTCAACAAAAATTTGATGACTCTTTTTTTCACTAAAACGATTTATTTTGTCTTCAATTGAAGGGCAATATCTTGGCCCAGGACTATCAATGCTGCCATTAAACATAGGAGATCTATGAAAACCCTCCCTTAGTAAATCGTGGACTAGTTCATTCGTGTGAGTAATATAACAGCTAATTTGAGTCTTTAATGGGTTAGTTTTATTAGAAAAAGAAAATTTTGATGGCTTTTTATCGCCTGGCTGTTCCTTCATTTTTTTATAGTCAAGAGACCTCCCGTCAACTCTTGGAGGTGTTCCTGTTTTCATCCTGCCAGATGTAAACCCTAACTTTAACAAAACACTTGTTAAGCCAACGGAAGCTTTTTCTCCAGCCCTTCCTCCATGAAAATTCTTTTCTCCTATATGAATTTTGCCATTTAAAAATGTTCCATTAGTTAATATTACAGACTGAGAATAAATTTTTATACCCAAGCTTGTAATAATTCCAAGGATTTTATTTTTTTCAACAATTAAATCTGTAACCATTTCTTGATAAAAATCAAGATTATTTGTTTTTTCAAGCATCGCTCTCCACTCTTGAGAAAACAATTGCCTATCTGATTGCGCCCTAGGGCTCCACATGGCAGGCCCTTTTGATTGATTCAACATTTTAAACTGTATGGCGCTTTTATCAGAAACTAAACCACTATAACCGCCCAAAGCGTCGATTTCTCGAACTATTTGACCCTTTGCTATTCCTCCCATGGCCGGATTACAAGACATTTGGCCTATTGTTTGAAGGTTCATTGTTATTAACAATGTTTTTGAGCCGAGGTTTGCAGAGGCAGCGGCTGCTTCACAACCAGCATGACCTGCACCTACAACAATAACATCATACCCTTTATCAAACATTATCAGAGTGTTTCACGTGGAACCATTTTATAAAAAAATCTTCTTTCTTCCTCATTACCTTTTTTTCTATTAAGCTTACGTCGTTATAACCCATGCAATGTAGAACACCATGGGAAACAACCCTAAGAACCTCATTTTCAACAACTTGTCTGTGTTCTGCCGCTCTCTTTATAATCGTTGAATAACATAAATAAATCTCTGCTTCAATTTTTTTTGCCACTGTATAATTAAATGTTATAATATCTGTCTCTGTATGATGATTCAAAAACTTTTTATTAAGAGTTTGCATTTTAGAACTGGAGACAAAATTATATTGAATTTTATTAATTTCATATCCTTCTGAATGCACAAAACCAGAAATTACGTCAATTAACTTTTCGACATTGATAATATTCGGCATGTGATTTATTATAATAATATTATTTCCATTAAATTGCAAATATAAACGAAATGTGTTTTTACATTGAGATTCATTTTAAATAAGCACCTATCTTTACAAAAAAATGAGTTGTCGAGTCCGATTTGCGCCAAGCCCTACTGGTCCACTTCATATAGGGGGATTAAGAACCGCATTATACAATTACTTGTTTGCAAAAATAAATAAGGGTTCCTTTATCCTTAGAATTGAAGACACTGATCAAAACAGGCATATTAAAACAAGTGAAAACTATATTGATGACTCTCTTATTTGGACAGGTCTAATTCCAGATGAAAGCCCAAAAAAAGGTGGTAAATATGGCCCCTACAAACAAAGTGAAAGAAAAAGTCTCTACAAAAAATATGTTTCAAAATTAATTGAAACTGAAAAAGCTTATTATGCCTTTGATACTGATGAAGAGCTAAACCAATTAAGGATTGAGTATCATAAAAAAGGTTTCACATTTAAATACGACTATAGCAATAGAGAAACATTAAAAAATTCTCTAAACTTTTCCAATAAAAAAATAGCAGACATAAAAAAACAAAACCCCTATGTAATAAGACTAAAAATAACTCCTAATAAAAAATTAGCTGTAAAAGATAAAATAAGAGGACCTATACGGATAAACACAAACACTTTAGATGATAAAGTTTTAATTAAAAGCGATGGAATGCCAACTTATCATTTTGCTAATGTGGTCGATGATCATTTAATGAAAATAACTACAGTTATAAGGGGAGAAGAATGGTTGCCTTCTTTACCTTTTCACAAGATTTTATATGACGCTTTTAACTGGAATTGCCCAGACTTTATGCATCTTCCGCTTATTCTTAATGCCACTGGAAAAGGAAAACTATCAAAAAGAGATTCTGAAAAACTTAGGATTCCAATCTTTCCTCTATCATGGGGAAATGAAAATATTGGATATAGGGAAAAAGGGTTTGTGCCTAATGGATTAATAAATTATCTTGCACTTTTAGGATGGAACGATACTACTGAAAAAGAAATATATTCTTTGAAAGAATTAGAAAATTTCTTTGATTTTAAAAAAATACAAAAAAGCGGCGCAAAATTTGATTTAGAAAAAGCTAAATGGATAAACCACAACCATATTAAAAAACTCTCTAGCACAGAGCTTTTAAAAATAGCTGAACCTTGGACAAAAAATCTTTTTAATTATTACACTAAACAAAAAGTTGTAACTATAATCAAACTCGTTAAAGAAAGGCTTGTTGTTCTTAAAGATATTAAAAAAGAAACTTCTTTTTTTGTCGAAACTCCTTCTTATGAAAATATAAATACTAAACTATTTGAAAACCCTAATTCTTCAAAAATTTTAAAGGACCTAATAAAACTATTTTCTTCATCTAAGCTCACAGATAATTTAAAAACAGTAATCATTAATTATGGTAGTCAAAATAATATAAAACTTGGATTATTAATGCAAACTTTAAGGACGGCAATAGTTGGCGAATTATCAGGGCCAGACATCTTTTTAATTATTAAAATCCTTGGAAAAAGCGTAACTTTACAAAGAATAAAAAATCTCATGTCAAAAATAAACTCATAAATCATGTTTTCAACTACTTACATAATTTCAGGTCTTATTATTTTATTACTTTATTTATCTCTTTTTGTGGTAAAACAACAAACTTCAGCCGTAATTGAGCGTTTTGGTCGTTTTTCGAGTATCCGTAATTCTGGGCTTCAAATCAAAATTCCATTAGTAGATAAAATTATAGGAAGGCTTAGCTTAAGAATCCTACAACTTGAAGTTAGTGTTGAAACTAAAACTAAAGATAATGTTTTTATTAAATTAAAAGTCTCTGTTCAATATAAAGTACTCGAAAATAAAGTTTATGAAGCTTTTTATAAGTTAGATTTTCCTCAAGATCAAATCACATCTTATGTCTTTGATGTCGTAAGGGCCGTAGTCCCTAAAATGAAATTAGATGATGTTTTCGAAAAAAAAGACGAAATTGCTAATTCAGTTAAAGCCGAACTTAATGACGCTATGTCAAACTATGGATATGACATTATTAGAGCTCTTGTTACTGATATCGATCCTGATGCAGAAGTTAAAGCTGCTATGAATAAAATAAATGCTGCTGAAAGAAAAAAAGTTGCAGCCCAATATGAAGGTGACGCAGAAAGAATTCGTATTGTAGAAAAAGCAAAAGCCGAAGCACAAAGCAAAAGGTTACAAGGGCAAGGTATTGCTGACCAAAGAAGAGAAATTGCCCATGGTCTTGAAGAATCCGTAGACGTTTTAAATAAAGTTGGCATTAACTCGCAAGAAGCTTCAGCGTTAATTGTTGTAACTCAACACTACGACACTCTTCAAGCTGTAGGTGAAAACGTGAACAGCAACTTAATTTTACTACCAAACTCCCCTCAAGCAGGGAGTGAAATGCTAAACAATATGGTCGCCTCCTTTACTGCAAGTAATCAGATAGGAGAGGCCATGAAAAAACAAAACAACCCGCCTAAAGGGAAAGAAGAAAAATAAAATTTATTTCTTTGACCAATTATCTCTTAATCCAACGGTTTTATTAAAAACCAATTTTTTGCTGTCTTTACTTTTTTCTAAAATAAAATATCCCAATCTCTGAAATTGAAAATGTTGCCCCACTGAAGCCTTTAAAAGACTTGGCTCAACAAACCCTTGAACAGTTTTAAGTGAATTTGGATTAATAAGCTTCTTGAAATCTGCTTCTTTTTCCTTGCCTGGAGATGGAACCATAAATAGCCTGTCATAAATATTAATCTGAGCTTTAATTGAATGTTTAATTGTTACCCAATGTATCGTCCCTTTAACTTTCCTTGAGCTTTCTTTAGAACCACTTCCGCTTTTACTTTTTGGATCATATGAACATATGATTTCTTCTACCTTTCCTTCATTATTTTTTATTACAGTCTCTCCTTTTATAATATATGCGTTTTTTAACCTAACCTCTTTTCCTAATGTTAATCTAAAAAACTTTTTATTAGCCTCTTCTTTAAAATCTTCTCTCTCGATATAAAGCTCTTTTGAAAAAGGAATTTTTCTTTTTCCTAATTCAAGCTTTTCAGGATTTATTTCTCCTTCCAAAATTTCCTCATAATTATCAGGATAATTCATTATTGTTAATTTAACAGGATCTAACACCCCCATTACCCGGGGAGAAATAATGTTAAGATGTTCTCTTATTGAAAATTCAAGAAGAGAAATATCAATCACATTTTCTCTTTTTGCTACTCCAGCCAATTCCACAAATTTTTTTAATGCCTCTGGTGTATATCCGCGTTTTCTTAATCCAGCAATTGTTGGCATTCTAGGATCATCCCAACCGCTTACATACTTTTTTTCTATTAATTCAAATAATTTTCTTTTTGATGTTACTGTATACGAAAGGTTCATTCGAGCAAACTCTCTTTGTTTAGGCTTTAATTCTTTCAACGGAGATATTGCATCTAAAAACCATTCGTACAAATCTCTATGTGGTTTAAACTCAAGGGTACAAAGTGAATGTGAAATTTGTTCAATATAATCGGATTGACCATGCGTCCAATCATAAAGAGGATAAACACACCATTCTTTTTTTGTTCTATGATGTTCTTTAAATAAAACTCTATAGATAACAGGGTCTCTAAGAAGCATATTTGGAGATGACATATCAATCTTTGCCCTTAATACATGCATACCTTCTTTAAATTTACCTTCAACCATAGAAACAAACAACCTTTTATTTTCTTCTATGTCTCTATTTCTAAACGGACTATTCTTGCCTAATTCTTTAGGGGTTCCCTTTTGAGATGCAATTTCATCAGAATCTTGAGAATCTACATACGCTAGATTTCTTTCTATAAGAAGTATCGCCCATTTATATAATTGACTAAAATAATCTGAAGCATAACATTCTTTTCCCCACTTATATCCCAACCATACAATATCTTTTTTAATAGCCTCAACATATAATCTTTCTTCTTTAACCGGATTAGTATCATCAAACCTAAGAATAACCGGTGCTCCATATTTTTTTCCTAGGTTAAAATTAAGACATATCGCCTTTACATGGCCAATATGTAAAAACCCATTTGGCTCAGGAGGAAATCTAAACCGCAACTTTTTTTTATTAAAGCCTTTTGATAAATCTTCATCTATTATATGCTCAATAAAATTTAACGATTTTTTCATAAAATTAACCCAGCACAAAGATATAGATTTGATTTTTTAAACATATTTTTAATCATAGTTTATATCTTTGAAAAATTATGGGGAAAATTTATTTAAAAGGCATAAAAATTTATGCTTTCCATGGATGTTTAAAAGAAGAAAAAACCATTGGGGGTTATTATATAATAAATTTAATGGTAAAAAGCAATCTTGAAAAATCTTCAAAAAGTGACAATCTAAATGACACTATAGATTATTCTTCTTTATATAATATTGTTGAAGAAGAAATGAAGATAAAATCTTCTTTACTTGAAAATGTAGTTGACAGAATTATAAATAAAATTTTTAATTCATTTGATTCTGTCTCTAAAACTATTGTTGAAGTTTCTAAAATAAATCCTCCTATAAATGGTGATATTCAACAAGTCTCTGTAGAGAGAAAAAGAAAAAGATCTTTAAAATAAATATTTGCTATTTTTGTTCGCTATGGCATCGTGGCCGAGTGGCTAGGCAGAGCTCTGCAAAAGCTTTTACAGCGGTTCGAATCCGCTCGATGCCTCTTTTTTTTTATTTAAAAAAAATTCTTCCCCCTAAAGTATGTTTTGTAATAATCTTCTCCGCTTTTCCATATACTTCTATTTTTCCTCCTGCGGTAACATTCAAATCAGCAAATTTTTCAACTTTAATTGACGCAAATCCTCCTGCTATAACCTTTACTTTTGCTGTTTGTGTGCTTAATTTTTCTGCATTTATAATTCCCCCTGTTGAAACCTTTAAATTAATTTCATCTGAAAATCCTTTATAACTAATTTTTGCTCCTGAAGTTACCGTTGCTTTATGTTTTTTTATGTCTAATTTTAAAGAAACCTTTGCCCCTTCTTTAGCTCTAATATTTAAATTATCTTGTTTAATTGTTTTTTTAACACTTATTATTGAACCTTGAAAAGCTCTAATAGATTCTATATTCTTGTTGAAATAAATTTCTACAAAATTATATCCTGTCTCAAAAATTGATTTAACAGAACGTTTTATTTTAAGAGACTCTCTTTTAATATTTATAATAACATTCTCTATATTGTCTCCATATATATAACCTATATTTCTGTCAGACGGAATTAATATTACTTCAATTCCTGAATAAACAGAAAGCGTTTTAAAGGATCCTATTGAAATAGCTTTTCTCTCTACATCATATCCTTTCTGTGAATATAATTGGTTTATAAAAACCCCTGTAATAAATAAACAAAAAAATTTAAACTTTAATTTCATTTTATTAATTCAAAATCAAGATGTCTTTTTAAAATATTCGCTTTTTTCACCTTTATATAAACAAAATCTCCTAATTGATATTTTTTCTTTGTTCTTTCTCCAATTAAAGAATGATACATACCATTATAAACATAATAATCTCCATTTATATTTTTAACATTAACCATTCCTTCGCATTTATTTTCAATTATTTCAACATAAATTCCTCTTTCTGTTACACCAGAAATAATTCCTTTAAAATTTTTTCCTATTTTATCTTTCATATAAAGAACTTGCATAAATTTAATAGAAGCTCTTTCTGCTTTTACTGATAATTGTTCCATATTTGATATATGTTTACAAATCCTTTCTAATTTATTTTCATTTTTCTTTATTCTTTTATTCAAATAATCGTTCAAGATTCTATGAGTTAATATATCTGAATACCTTCTTATGGGTGATGTAAAATGTGTGTAATTATCAAAAGCCAAGCCATAATGCCCTATATTTTTATTTGAGTATTCAGCCTTACTCATACATCTTAAAACTAATTTATCTATTAAATTTTGTTCTTTTTTTCCTTTTATATCTTTTAATAGCTTATTTAAAGATTTTCCGACTTTTTTTGAGTTTGTATTTAATTCATATCCTAAATTTTTTACAATTATTTCTAAATTTTCAAGTTTTTCCATGTCTGGTCTGTCATGGACTCTATAAACAAATTCTTTTTTGTTTTTTCTCATTAATTCCCCCACATTTTTATTTGCTATCAACATATATTCTTCAATCAAATTATGAGAGTCTTTAGACTCTTTAAAAAAGATAGAACTAGGCTTCTTTTCTCCATTAAGTAAAAACTTTACTTCTTTTTTTTCAAAGCTTATTGCACCATTTAGTATTCTTTTTTTTCTTACAATTTTTGAGATATCATTTAATATATTTATAGCTTCATAAACGTTATCTTCTATAAAATATTCCTTCTCTACTAAAGAATTAATTTTTGATATTTTTTTTGATTTATTTTCTATTATTTCTTGAACTTCTTCATAACTAAATCTATAATTAGAATTAATAATTGTCTTTCCAAACCATTTTTTATTTATATAACCTTTCTTGTTTATTAAAAAAACAGCTGAAAAAGTTAATTTATTTTCATTTGGTCTTAAAGAACAAAGCTCATTAGATAATCTTTCTGGTAACATAGGAATAACTCTGTCTACTAAATATATTGACGTACCTCTTTTTTCTGCTTCGTTATCTAATACAGAATTTGGTTTTACATAATGAGAAACATCTGCTATATGAATTCCTATTTCAAAATTATCTTCATTTATTTTTTCAAAAGAAATAGCATCATCAAAATCTTTAGCATCTATTGGGTCAATCGTAAAAGTTAATTTTTTTCTAAAATCTTTTCTTTTTTCTATTTCTTTTTTTGAAATATTTTCATCTATTTTATTTCCACATTTTAAAATCTCTTCTTTAAAATTATATGGCAATCCATATTCATATAAAATAGCGTGTATTTCTGTTTTTGTTTCTCCTGCTATACCTAAAGATTCAATTATTTTACCTGTTGGTGAATCCTCATAATTATTCCAATATTTAAATTTTACTATAACTTTTTCATCATCTTTATATTTATATAATTCTTCATTTTCAATAAAAAAATCAGTATATATATTAGAGTTTTTTGTAAGCACAAACCCATAATTATTATTTTTTTTTAAAATTCCTAAATACCCTTTATTAGCTCTTTTTTTTATAGTAATTACTTCTGCTTTATTTTTCTTTTTTTTAGTTAATATTTTTAATTGAACAAAATCTCCATCTAAAGCTTTATTTAACTTTTTTCTATCTATTATATATTCTTTATCTCTATGAATAATTATTCCTTTTCCAGAAGATTTAATATTGATAATACTTTCTATTAATTGATTTTTATATTTTTTATTAATTATCACGATTATAACATTACATTTTAACAGTCTCAAATTTACAATAATGCAATAATTAATTATATATAAACATATTTAAGTTATTATAAAGTTTTATATAATTAATATGATTAATATAATGGCTTGTTAAAAGCAATCATAAATATTTTAATAAAAGGTTGTAAAGTAAATTTAAGTAATTTTAATAACAATTTATATAGTATAATAAACATATTAATTAATTGAAAATTAATTAATTAATAGATATATAAACAATGGTTTAAAAATAAATAAATAACAACTTTTATAATAAAAATAAATTTATAATGTTAAGAAACAAAAGGAAAAATGTTATTAAAATGTAAAAATAAAATAAGAGTTTTTATTTGATTTAATAAATAATTTTTTATATATAAAAAAAATTAAAATATTTATAAATAAAGAATAAAAAATTTTCAACATAAAATTAAAAAGAGATAAACAATTTAAAAGATGTTATTAACTTACTTAAAAAAAAAATGAAAATAAGTATTGGAAATGATCATGCTGGAGTTGAACACAAAAAAAAGATATTAGAATATTTAAATAGCAAGAATTATGAAGTTAAAAATTATGGAACAAATACCCAAGAAAGTGTAGATTATCCTGATTTTATTCATCCAGTGGCTAAAGATGTAAGTAAAAACAAATCATTAAAAGGCATAATAATTTGTGGAAGTGGAAATGGAGCTGCAATGACAGCAAATAAATATAGAAATATTAGAGCTGCTTTATGTTGGGAAAAAGAATTGTCAAAATCAGCAAGATTACATAATGATGCCAATATTATAAGTTTGCCAGCCAGACATGTATCTATTAAGAAATCTTTAGAAATGGTAGAAATATTTTTGAAAACAGATTTTGAGGGAGGAAGACATAAAAAAAGAATAGAAAAAATTCCTTGTGAATGAAGTGGAATATAAAATATTTTAAAGAGCTTGATACAATATCTTTATATTCAATATTAAAATTAAGGGCAGAAGTTTTTGTTGTAGAGCAAGACTGTACATATTTAGATATAGATGAAAAAGATAAAAAGGCAATACATTTTTTTTCTTTCGATAATAATAACAATTGTATTGCTTATGCAAGAATTTTAAAGCCAGAAGAGTATTATAAAGATTATACCTCAATATCAAGAATAGTTATTAGAAAAAAAGAAAGAGGAAAAAAACTAGGATATGAACTAGTAGAAAAATCAACAGAAATATGTTTAAAGAACTTTCCTAAAAAAAGTATTAAAATATCAGCACAAAAATATTTACAAAAGTTTTATGAAAATTGCGGGTTTGAATTTAGAGGAGAAAATTATTTGGAGGACGGCATTCCTCATTGTGCTATGTATTATTATAAAATTTTATAATTTTTGAAGAAGAAAATAAATTTCTTCTTCAATAAGAGAATAAGAAAGTGTTTTTTTTGAATTATAAATAAAAAGGCTTAATCCTACTGCAGAATCAAATTTTGAAAAGACTTCTTTTATTGCAGCCCTCATTAATCGTTTTATTTTATTTCTGTTTACAGCAAGAGGAATATTTTTTTTAGAAACAATAACAGCATAAAAGAAATTATCTTTTTTTTTGTCGTTTAATGCAATAAGAGAAAAGCTTTTTGAATTAAACTTTTTGCCCGACTTAAATAGCCTATCAAAAGAGTCTTTTTTTTTTAATTTAAGCAAAGCGATAATTATTAATTTTTAGAAATATAAAGATTATTTTCTCTGTTTATATCGGCCATTAACATTGTTGGATCAATAATTAAAGATGATATTTTTTTTCCTTTGTTACCAATTTCAAAGGTATATTCGGGAAAAGCCCAAGGCCAATCTTTTAGGATTGTCCAGTCAATAATATACGGGTTGTCTTTTATTCCTCTCATTAATGGGATTGGAATATAATATATTTCTTGGCTACCATCATTATAGTTAATCAGGATATCTAATGGCATGGGAATATCTCCAATTCTTTCCAAAGTTATTATAGAAGTATTTTCTTTTTCTGATATGTTTTTAATATTGTAATCAATTGTCTTTGTTGTTTGAGTCCAATCAGTTAAATACCATTTAAGTTGAATATCTGAAACTTTTTCTGCAACTCTTCTAAAATCATTGGGGACAGGATGTTTAAACTTAAATTCTTTATAATATTCTTTTAAAGTTTTAGCCAAGTTTTTTTCTCCTATAATATATCCTAGTTGACTGAGAAAAACGGCCCCCTTTCTATATGCAGAATATTCATAGCCCATATTATATTTATATCTGTTTGCATTAGTCATTTGAGGCTCTTCTTTTCCAGATAAAGCTAGTTCAAGATAGCCTGTATAATATTTTTCTAAAGGAAAATCATTGTTTTCTTCATTTATCACGTTTTTAGCAAGAGTAGAGATGTATGAAGCAAATCCTTCATCCATCCATTCATGTTTCATTTCATTTGTAGCTAAAACATTTTGAAACCAAGAATGAGCAAGTTCGTGAGAAGTAACACCTAGTAATCCATTAAAATCACGTCCTCCAGTAATAAAAGTTAACATTGCGTATTCCATACCTCCATCCCCTCCTTGGACAACACTGTATTGTTTATATGGATATGGACCAATAGTATTGTTAAAAAACCTCATTAATTCAGCAGTTTTTGGTTGTAGTCTTTTCCAATTATCTATAATTTCTTTATCATTTTTGTAGAAAAAGTGTAAGGAAACATTGTTTGGACCAGGGTATATATCATGAACATATTCTGGGTCGGCTCCCCAAGTGAAATCATGAACATTGTTGGCTATAAAATGCCATCTTAAAAGCCCTTTTTTAGATTTCCTTTTTTTAGTTTTAGAGTAACCATGGCCAACAATCTCAGGATTTTGAAGGACTCCACTAGCAGCAACAGTATATTTTTTGTTGATAAAAATTTCTACATCATAATTTCCCCAAACGCCGTGGAATTCTCTGCCGAGGTATGGCTCCGCATTCCACCCATCGTAATCATATTCTGCTAATTTAGGAAACCATTGGGCCATTGAAAGAGCAACATTTTCTTTTGAGTTTTTTCCAGCACGCCTAACCAGATAAGGAACTTGACCTTTGAAATCCATAGAAAAAATTGAGGATTCTCCGGGACCAATTGGGGTATTTAAAGGAACTTCCAGAATAGTTCCAGATAATTTGACTTCAGTTAAAACACCATCTTGTTCAAGATTTAAAACAGATAATTTTCCATGATCTTTTGGTTTAAGGGTGTCTAGATCTATCTTAAATCGAGTATTAACATCTGCTCCAGAGTTAATTCTAACAGCCATTTCACTCCCTGGTTGAAAAGCATTAAAAAAAAGATGGAAAAAGACTTTGTTTAGTGTATCAGGAGAATTATTAGTGTAGTTAATTTTTTGATTTCCTTTGTATTGAAAAGTTTTAACATCCATTTTAACAGACATTTTATAATCAGCTCTTTGTTGCCAATAATTTTGACTGTTCATCATATGAAAAGAAAAAAATAATATATAAAAAAAAGATAATTTCATTTCTCTTTTGTTGAAGAAGCTAATAATAAAGCATTGTATAAATTGACAATTTTCCCCGATTTAGATAATTCTTTTGGGTTAACAATGTTTTTTGAGCCAGGACTATATAATGATTTAAACATAGGGATGCCAGAATTTATTAGTATTTTTTTAACTGTGGAAGCTTTAAGTTTGGGATAAAAAGATCTAATTATAGCTGCAACACCTGAAACATTAGGAGCGGCCATTGAAGTGCCGCTATTATAGTCATAGTTTTTATTAGGAACAGAAGAATAAATTTGATATCCTGGGGCAAAAAGATCTACATTGATTGAGCCAAAATTAGAAAAAGAGGCAACAAGCTTTTCATTATACATGTAGGTTGAAGCCCCAACAGTAATTACGTTATTTACAATTTCATTTCCATTAATTTCATCTCTGGGAAAGGTTTTTTTAAGACCGGGATTAATATTTTCAGAATCATTTCCTGCAGCATTAACAACAAGAACATCTTTTTCAGAAGCATATTTTAAAGCGTCATAAACCCAGTCAGAATGAGGAGAATATGATTTGCCGAAACTTGTGTTTATTATTTTAGCACCATTGTCTGCAGCGTATTTTATTGCTAGGGCAACATCTTTATCATATTCATCGCCATCAGGGACTGCTCTTAAGATCATGATTTTTACGTTTTTGTAAACAGACAAAATTACACCACTAACATGAGTGCCATGATTAGCCGCTTTTTTTTCAGGGCCAATTACATTAGGATTACCATAATTAGTATTATTAATATTATCAGGGTCATCTCCAACTGCTGATCTTCCTTCAAAATCAGGATTTACATGATATTTTAATCTGTTTTGATAATATTTAATTGCATCTTCAAGTCTTTTTATACGGATATTATTTTCTTTGAAAAATTTAAGAAAATCTATAGCAGTTAGAATCTCTAAGGACTTAAAAGCAATATTTTCTGTTTCATCTAGAGAAAAAGCTTTTTTCCCTAAAGCGGAACTAATTATACTGGTATAGTTTATATGTTTTTCTATTAATTCTTTGCTTCTTTCAATTCTTTGATAGGATTCATTTTTTACTTTAGAAATTTCATTTAAATAGGTTTTATATAAGGGGTCATTAGCAGAAGCGGTTTTAAAAAGCCTCACATATTCCATGTTCTCTTTGTTCGATTCTCCCAAAAAATTCCATCCATTCAAATCATCTATGTAGCCATTATTGTCGTCATCAATTCTATTGTTAGGGGTTTCCTTTTTATTTATCCAAATGGATTCAGAAATAAATGGATGCTCTATATCAACTCCAGAATCGATTACAGCAACGACAACAGAGTTACCTTCAGTATTTTTCAGCAATTCTTCTTTTGCACGAGAAACACTCATTCCAGGAATACTATCCTTTATTAGATCTAAAAGAGACCAATAGTTTTTTTGAAGGGTATTTATTTTATCCTTGCCAGGTTTTTCATTATTGATAATCAAAGACTCATTAGAAAGTTTTAAAGCCCCACATTTTATAAAAAAACATAAAAAGGTTATTGAAAGGAAGTGTCTTAACATAATTAGTTAAAAATAGGAATCAAAATTATAACTTTCTTTAAAACGAACCCCTTTTTCAGTGTTTTTTAAAGAAACTAATTCGTTGTTTGCATCATGCTCCATAAATAACAGGTAATTATTTTTAACAGCTTCTTTAAGAAAAACGGATTTTTCTTGGAATGTTTTTAAGGGCCTTGTGTCATAACCCATTATATATGGGACAGGAATATGTCCAACAGTTGGGATCAAGTCTCCAGCAAAAACCAAAGTTTTATTTTTGTAAGTTATTAATGGCAGCATTTGTTTTTCAGTGTGCCCGTTAAACACTAGAATATCAAAGAAAAAAGGACTGTCTTTAATTACAGGACTTTTGCCTACAATAAATTTTAGTTGCCCACTTTCTTGAAGAGGAATAATATTTTCTGGCATGAAAGAGACTTTTTCTCTAAGATTTGCATTTATTGCCCAATTCCAATGATCTTCATGAACCCAAAAAGAGGCATTATTAAATGCTGGACGGAAATCACCCTTTTTATTTCTTTCAATAGCCCCCCCGCAATGATCAAAATGGAGGTGTGTGAAAAAAACATCAGTAATATCATTTTTGTTAAAGCCATATTTTTTTAAAGAATTTTCAATTGAATGATTACCCCATAAATCGTAATAACCAAAAAATTTATCACTTTGTTTATTTCCAAGACCGGTGTCTACTAGAATTAATTTTTTTTCATGTTCAATCAACAAGGATCTTGTTGCCATTTTAATTCTATTATTATTATCAGCAGGATTTGTTTTTTCCCAAAGAGGTTTTGGGACTACGCCAAACATAGCCCCACCATCTAATTTAAAATTGCCAGATTCAATTGGATAAAGGGTCATAATTGATTTTTATTCTTGTTAGATTTTTGTGAGAGGTCATGTAAAGAAAGTTTTCGTTTTTATCAAAAGCACAATTTGCAACTCTACTTCCAGGATTAATTGTTCCTAAGTGATTTCCATTCTTGTCAATTATAAGAATACCACCAGGCCCGGTTGCAAAAATTGTTCCGGATGAATGTATTTTTAATCCGTCAAAAAGACCTTCATTGTTTTTTTGAAGAGTTGTTCCATCAAAAAACACTTTTCCGTTAAGTAAAGTGTCTTTTGAAATTTTATAAATTTTAATTACAGGGAATTTTTTGTCGGAGTTGGCTACGAAAAGGTGTTTTTCGTCATTGGAAAGAGCAATTCCATTAGGGCGGGATAGATTATTAATTAATAATATTAATTTTTTGTCTTTTTTAAATTTATAAACACCATTAAAATCTAATTCTTTTAAACTGTCTAAGTCTTGTTTCTTTAATCCATATGGAGGATCAGTAAAATAAATAGAACCGTCTTTAGACAAAGCTAAGTCATTAGGACTGTTTAGTAGTTTTCCGTTAAAGTTGTCAATTATGGTTTCAAATTTAGAATTTTCAGAGGGCCATTCTTTTAATTTTGCTACGCGTCTGTCTCCATGTTGACAAAGAATTAATTCTCCATTAGAAGTTATAATTAAGCCATTAGCACCCCCTATTCCAGAATTTATTGAATACCCTGTATTGCCACTAGAATTTAAAAAAACACTTAATCCGTTTTTTTCTCTCCATAAATATGCTTTATTATCAGGGACATCTGTGAAAAGAAGACCATTTAATTTTGAAGACCAAATGGGTCCTTCAGACCACGAAAACCCGGTTGCTAAAACCTCAATTTTACTAGAGGAAGATATATATTTTTTTATGGTATTGTTTAATATTTCAATGGAGCCGATATGCTCATAGGTCTTTTTTGAAGGATTCTTACAATTGAAAAGCATGAAACTAAAAAGGATTATAAAAATGTGGTTATTTAAGATCAATTTAATTTTTTATGCTAATTTAATATTAACTATTTAAACTTAGATATAATAAAAAACTTTAAAATTTATTCTTAAACGGTTATTATACTAATTTTTTAAAGCTTTGCTTATATTTAAGAAATTAAAAGTTTTTATGGATTTTGATTTTTTAGTGCTTTTGATTGGTTTTGGAATAGTTGCAATTGCAGGGAATCAAATAGCAAAATTTTTTCAAAAATTTAAATTTCCGCTTATAACAGGATTAATTGTTACTGGAATTATTGCGGGTTCTTCATTTTTAGATTTTATTCCATCAAAGACCTTACCTAAATTAAATTTTTTAAATGAGATAGCACTTGCTATAATTGCTTTTTCGGCAGGAGCGGAATTGTATTTAAATCATTTAAGAAGCAGAATAGTAAGCATCAAATGGATGACAATTGGGCAGTTATTTATAACTCTTATTTTAAGTGCCGGAGCAATTTATTTTTTTTCTTTAAAGATTCCTTTTATGAGGGATTTAGAAGATAAAACAAGAATAATTGCGTCAATTTTATTTGGAGTTATTTTTGTTGCCAGATCTCCATCATCACTTATAGCTGTTATAAACGAGGTAAAGGCCAACGGACCATTTACTAAAACGGCGATGGGGGTTACTGTAGTCAAAGATGTGCTTGTAATAATTTTGTTTTCTATTTGTTTTTCAGTTTCAAAATCAGTTTTAAAAGGGGAGGAATTTGGCATTACATTTCTGTTTTTTCTGGGGCTAGAGATAGTGCTTTCGTTTATATTGGGGTTGGTTTTAGGAAAAACATTAAACGGAATACTTTCTTTTCAATTGAATGATTCAATAAAAGGCCTCTTTATTCTTGTAATGGGATATGGAGTTTATGTTTTTTCGTTCTTTGTGAAAGAAAAAACAGGAAACTTTTTTGTTCATGAAATTTTATTAGAGCCATTATTAATTTGTATAATTGGAAGTTTCTATATAACTAATTTTTCAAAGAACAGAATAGAGTTCGTAGAGCTACTTCATATTATTAGCCCTACTATTTATATTATATTTTTTATATTAACAGGAGCGTCTTTATCTTTTCAAACTTTAATTCAAGTTTTTTGGATTGCAATGGCTCTCTTTACATTAAGACTTTTTACATTATTTTTAGGAGGAATTTTTGGAGTAATTGCAGCTAAGGATAATAAATCATATCTGTTTATTTCTTGGATGCCCTATGTTACACAAGCAGGGGTAGCGTTAGGGTTAGCCACTATAATAGCATCAGAATTTCCAGCGTGGGGATATGAATTCCAAACAATTATAATAGCAATTATAGTTTTAAATCAATTAATAGGGCCCCCTTTATTTAAATGGGCTATTAATTATACGAAAGAAAGTCATTTAAAACATAAAGCTCCTGAATTTGATGGAATTAAAGATGTTATAATTTTTGGCTTAGAAAGTCAATCTATTGCTCTTGCGATGACTTTAAAAAAAGGGGGATGGGTTCCCACAATCATTTCTCTAAAAGAATTAGACGACAATAGTAATCCGGAAATTGAGATTGTAAGCCTTAAAGAGATTTCTTTAAGTGCATTTAAAGAATTGTCGTTAGAAAAAGCAGATGCAATAGTTTGTTTATTATCTGATCAAGAAAATTATAATGTTTCTAAAATAGTATATGATTCATACGGGACAAAGGACATTATTGTTAGATATAACGGTGAAAGAGAAATTTATGAGAAATTAATTGACATGGGTGTAAGAATTATTGACCCTTCTTTAGCGATGATCAATTTGTTGGATCATTTTGTTAGATCTCCAAATGCGACATCTATATTATTAGGGCTATACAAAAATCAAGATTCTGTCGATGTAACAATTAGAAATAGAGATATCCATGGAATGACATTAAGAGATTTAAGATTTCCCACAGATGTCATTGTTTTGTCAGTTATGAGAGCAAGACAAGTTCTTATTTCTCATGGATTCACAAGGCTTAGATTAGGAGATATAGTAACTTTGGTAGGAACCAAGGAAAGTGTTAATAATGTCAGATTTAAATTAGAATCGTAAAAAAGCTATTTAGTAATTTCTATAATTTTAAAGTTACTTTCCCGCCCTTTTAAAATCTTAATATTTTTTTTCTTTGTTTAAAAAAAATAGCTAAAAGTTGGATTAAATTTTTATTTGCTTGGCCCTTAATTGCAGGGGAATTAATCCGTGTTTTTATTTCATTATTAATAAAAAGTACTTTAGTGAATTTTGCATTTGGAAACACTCTTACTTCATATCTTTTTGTCATGGATGATTTTTTTCTTTATTCAGAGAAAAAAGCCAACTCATAAGCTCAGGCTCCTTTAATGCATAGTCCCAACTATTATGACCAACACCTTTGTACAGTGTTAGTTTAGTTTTAGGGTTATGTTTTTTAATAGCATTAAACATTCTAATAGAGAATTCAGCAGGGACTACATTATCATTAGTTCCATGAAAAATCCAAAGAGGGGTCTTGTTAAATAATTTAGACCATTTGGGATTTGCTCCTCCGCAAATTGCAACACCACCAGCAAAGTAATTAGGGTTCCTTGCGATTAATTCAAAGGCTCCCATTCCCCCCATTGATAACCCTCCTATATACCGTTTGTTAGAATTAATTTTATAATGACTTTCAATAGTAGTTAATAAATTTTCAATAATTGAGAGTTGAGAGTTTTCTGGCAAATTATTTGAAAAACTGTTTTTTTCAGTTGGATATTTTGAAGAAGGAATCCCTTTGATGTTAGCCCAATAAGACTTTTTTGGACATTGAGGAAAAATTATTATTGCAGGAAAGTTATTTCTAAACTCATAGCTCAAAAAATAATTACTGCCGTGAAATAGTTGAGAGACATTATCATTGCCTCTTTCTCCTGCGCCATGGAGAAATAAAATTAGGGGATATTGTTTTTTTGGGTTAAAGCTTTTTGGCAATAAAATTCTGTAAGGAATGGAGTCGTTTTTTTTTTATATAATTTTTTGATATAATCTTGACTGATTAAATTATAACTGAAAATAAAAAGTATAAAAAAGAGGGATTTGACACGCATACTATTTTAATTTAAGACATTTAATCATTAAGTTTTAAGACCGCCATAAAAGCTTGTTGAGGAATTTCAACATTACCTACTTGTCTCATCTTTTTCTTTCCTTTTTTTTGTTTTTCAAGAAGTTTTCTTTTTCTGGTGATATCCCCTCCGTAACATTTTGCAGTAACATCTTTACGTAAAGCTTTTACAGTTTCACGCGAAATGATTTTTGCGCCAATCGCAGCTTGAATAGGAATATCAAATTGTTGACGAGGAATTAATTCGCGTAATTTTTTACACATTTTTTTTCCAATTGTGTAAGAATTTTCAGAGTGTATAAGTGATGAAAGGGCATCTACTGGATTACCATTTAAAAGAACATCTAATTTCACAAGCGATGATTTTTTGAAACCAATTGGACTATAATCGAAGGAAGCATAACCTTTTGAAATACTTTTGAGGCTATCATAAAAATCAAAAACAATTTCTGCTAAAGGCATATCAAAAGATAATTCAACACGGTCTGTTGTAAGATAGTTTTGATTAGTTATTTGCCCCCTTTTTTCTATACAGAGCCTCATTACATTTCCAACAAAATCAGACTTGGTAATTATAGTTGCTTTTATATAGGGCTCTTCAACTCTATCTAGCGATGAAGGATCAGGTAGATCAGAGGGGTTATTAACTATTAAAGAAAGAGAAGGATTTTTTTTGGCAAAAGCTTGATATGAGACATTAGGAACAGTAGTTATTACGGGCATATTAAATTCTCTTTCAAGTCTTTCTTGAATAATTTCTAAATGTAACATGCCCAAAAAACCACATCTAAACCCAAACCCTAAAGCAATGGAATTTTCTGGAATGAAAACTAGAGAGGCGTCATTTAATTGAAGTTTTTCCATACTGCTTCTTAAACCTTCATAATCTTCAGTGTCAACAGGATAAATTCCAGCAAAGACCATTGGCTTAACCTCTTCAAAGCCTTCTATTGCTTTTTTCGTTGGATTTTCAGAGTCAGTAATTGTATCACCAACGTTAACTTCTTTTGCTTCTTTTATACCTGTAATTAAATATCCTACATCTCCGGCTAGTATTTCTTTTTTTGGTAATTGATTTAATAATAAAGTTCCAATTTCATCAGCAAAATAATTTTTTTTAGTTGCCATAAATTGAATTTTTTGACCTTTTGTAATTTTTCCATTCATAATTCTAAAATAAGTTTCTACTCCTCTAAAAGGATTATAAATGGAATCAAAAATTAAAGCTTCTAAAGGCATATCCAAATTTCCTTTAGGAGAAGGGATGGTTTTCACAATTCTTTCAAGTATTTTTTCAACACCTTCACCAGTTTTAGCAGAAGCTTGAATAACGTCCTCTTTTTTGCAACCTAATAAATCAATAATGTCATCAGTTACTTCATCAATATTTGCAGAGGGAAGGTCTACCTTGTTTAAAATTGGAATTATTTCTAAATTATTTTCAAGAGCTAAATATAAGTTTGAAATAGTTTGAGCTTGAATACTTTGAGATGCGTCAACAACTAATAGAGCTCCTTCACAAGCAGCAATAGATCTCGACACTTCATAAGAAAAATCAACATGACCAGGAGTGTCAATTAAGTTAAGAATGAAAGTGCCATTATTATAGTTAAACTTCATTTGAATGGCATGAGATTTTATTGTGATTCCTCTTTCTCTTTCTAGATCCATGTTATCTAGCAATTGATCTTTTTTCTCTCTTTCAGAAACAGATCCAGTAAAGTCTAAAAGTCTATCAGCTAATGTGCTTTTTCCATGATTAATGTGAGCTATTATGCAGAAATTACGGATGTTTTTCATAAACTTTTTGAAAGCAACAAAGATAAGTCATTTGAATTCGAGATTTACAATTCTTTAAAAAGAGTAATTTTGCAAGAAATAATTTTACAATTTTAAAAGAATGGTTAAAATTGGGAAAAACGAATTTGATTCATTTCCTCTTTTGTTAGCACCAATGGAAGATGTTAGTGATCCTCCATTTAGAGCTTTGTGCAAAGAGAATGGCGCAGATATTGTTTATACTGAGTTTATTTCAAGCGAAGGTTTAATTAGAAATGCGACAAAGAGTGTCAAAAAGCTTGATATATATGAAAAAGAAAGACCGGTTGGAATACAAATTTTTGGGTCTAATCTTGAATCTATGCTTGAGACAACAGAGATTGTTGAGGCGTCTAAGCCTGATATAATTGATATAAATTTCGGATGTCCAGTAAAAAAAGTTGTTTGTAAAGGAGCTGGTGCTGGAATTTTGAAAGATATTCCTTTGATGGTTAAATTATCTAAAGAAGTTGTAAAAAGATCAAGGTTACCAGTAACTGTTAAAACGCGTTTAGGATGGGATGATCAGTCTATTAGAATTGTTGAAGTTGCTGAAAGACTTCAAGATGTTGGAATTGCAGCAATTTCTATTCACGGAAGAACAAGAGCTCAGATGTATAAAGGAGAAGCAGACTGGAATCAAATAGCTGCTGTAAAAAATAATCCTAGAATGAAGATTCCTGTTTTTGGGAATGGGGATGTTAATTCTCCTGAAAAAGCTGAATTGATGAGAGATGATTATGGATTAGACGGCGTGATGATAGGAAGAGCTTCTATTGGAAATCCTTGGTTTTTTAATCAAGTAAAACATTATTTAAAGGCAAAAACGCATTTGGAACCTCCATCAATTATTGACAGGGTGGAAGCTGTGAAAAGACATTTAAAAATGGCTATATCTTGGAAGGGGGAGATACTTGGAGTTTTGGAAACAAGGAGACATTATTCTAATTATTTTAAGGGAATTCCAAATTTTAAATCTTTTAGAACAAAACTGGTAACATCAAATTCTTCTATTCAACTTTTTGATATTTTTGAAGAGATTTTAGAAAAACAGTTTAATCAAGAATTTGTTGCTTAATTTGATAATGTTATAAAGAGATGTTTAGTAAAAGAGGAAAGGAGCGATTGGACTATTACTTAATTAAAATTAGCTACACATATGAAAACGAAGAAAGAGATTGTAAAGGATTGGATTACTAGATATTCAGGGAATGACATAAAAGCTTTTTGAAAATTTGTACTGCTTACAAATTTTCAAAAACAGGTTGACGAATTTGCCAAAATTAATAAAGTCAAAGTTGATGGTCTTGACAAGAATATGCCATCAGCTACTTATGAAGAGATTACAATAATAAATTTTGGAATGGGGAGTCCAAATGCTGCTACCATAATGGATTTATTGTCTGCAATTAAACCTAAAGCTGTTCTTTTTTTAGGGAAATGTGGGGGGCTAAAAAAACGAATTAATATTGGAGATTTTATTTTGCCAATTGGAGCGATTAGAGGAGAGGGGACATTCAAATGACTATTTTCCAATTGAAGTACCAGCAATGCCCTCGTTCACTTTACAAAGAGCGGTTTTATCTGCGTTAAAATATCAGAAAATTGATTATTGGACAGGAACTGTTTTTACAACAAATAGAAGGGTTTGGGAATTTGATGGCAAATTTAAAAATTACTTGAAAAAGGTAAGAGCCTATTCTATTGATATGGAGACAGCAACTTTATTTACAGTAGGGTTTCATAATAAAATTCCTGTAGGAGCGCTTCTTTTAGTCACAGATCAGCCTATGATACCCGAAGGTGTAAAAACCAAGAAAAAAGATGATGTAAATTCCGAATTATTTGACAAAAAGCATTTGCTGGTTGGTATAGAATCTCTCAAACAAATTATTAATCATGAAGAGACAGTTAGACATCTTAAATTTTAAAAACAGCATGATTACTAGCAAAAGAAAAAGAGGTAAATCTGTTAGAGAGATTAGTGGAAGATTAGTAGGGATTTGACAGGTTCTTAATGCCTCTTATCGCCCATAAGCTACTTATTGATCCAATAATTATAAGGGTCAAAAAAACAATAATTAAATTTTTTAAATTAAATGCAACAGGATAGGCAAGACTTGTTCCGGGTACAGAAATAAGAGAATTATAATTTTGAATTAAAACTAAAGTTGATCCAAAACAAATTCCTATAAATCCTCCTATTACACAAATAATTAATCCAACTAAATAAAAAATTTGGCGAATTTTTTTGGTTGATATTCCCATTGCAATTAAAATTCTCATGTCCTTTTTTTTGTCTAGAATCATCATAATTAATGAACCGACTAGATTAAATAAAGCAATAATCATTACTAGTGTGAAAATGAAATAAACAGCTAAGTGTTCAGTATTAAGCATTTTATATAATGCTGCATTTTTTTCTAATCTAGAAGTAAGTTTAATGTCTTGGCCAATAATTAGATTTAATTTTTCTTCGAGTTTGGATTTGTTTAGATCATCTTTAGTATTGAGAACTAAATTGCTGTATTGATTTTCTTTTAGATTTAAAAGATCTCTAGCAAAAGGGATTGATGTAAAAATATATTTATTGTCTAGATCTTCATTAATTTGATATAGTCCAACCACGAATGAAAGCAAGTTTTTGAACGGACTAACATTTAAAATATTTGAAGTATTTTTTTTTGGGACACTAATTTTAAGAAAAGACGAATAATCATAAACACCAAGACTTAATTTTGTTGCAATTCCATATCCTATAACTACTTTTGAGCCCTCATAATCAATCCAATCTCCAATCATTACTAAATTATTTATTGGAATTACATTAATATAATTTGAATCAACCCCTTTTAAAACAGCAATTTGATTTTTTTCTTTGAAGGTTAAAAAAACCTTTTCTTCAATTTCAGGAGCGATTTCATTTATATTATTTAGATTATTAATATCTGAAATTGTTTCAGAACTTATTTCAAAATACTTCCCATTTAAAGGACTAACTACATAGTCAGCATCAAATTTATTTGAAAAGGAAAGGCCAAAAGTTTTTAATCCGTCAAAAGCACTTAATACAATAAATAAAACAGAGGATGATACTATAACTAGAATTAAAGACAATAAATTTATTCGATTAATTACTGTTTGTTCACTTTTTGAAAAAAAATATCTCAGAGCTATTTTAAAAACATACATCATGTTTTTTTGTTTTTTAACAAGTTCTTATTATATATAGGGTCTTTACTAAGGGTTAATGATTTTTCAATTCCTTCAATGTAATCTAAAGAGTCATCTAAAATAAATTTAAGATCAGGAACTTTTCTAATTTGATTTTTTACTCTTTGTGAAAGGGCATGTTTTATTTTTGAAGAATTATGAGAGATATTATCTAAAACAATTAAAGATTTGTCAGAAGGAAAAACACTAAGATAAATTTTAGCCAAAGAAAGGTCTGGAGAAACATAAGTTTTTGTTACAGAAATCATTAAGTTAGAAAGAGGCCCTTGTTTAATGTAATTTTGTAAGAGGGTTGCTAATTCTTGTTGAAGCAGGACATTAAATTTTTTCTGTCTCTGGGATTCCTTTTTAAACATACAACAAAAGTAGGCATTTAAAAATTTTAATATTTTTGATTGGGAATGAAAATCTTTAACAAAGTAAGTAAGTCAAAAGAATAAAGGGAAACCCTTTTATAGTAACCCTTAACCCTGAACAAACACAGTATTATAGAAAGGTTGCATCTAAGGAGAATAATTAGGCTACTTTTGTGCCTCAAAACATTTTATGCTCACATTTAAAGATTTAGGGTTAGAACTTAATTTAATTCAAGTTGTTGAAGAGTTAGGTTTTAAAACTCCTACTGATGTTCAGAAAGAGTCAATTCCTCTATTGCTAAAAAATCAAACTGATCTTGTTGCTTTAGCCCAAACTGGAACAGGAAAGACTGCTGCTTTTGGAATGCCTCTTTTACAGAAAATAAACTCTGATTTAAAACATACTCAAGGTTTAATATTGTCCCCAACAAGAGAGCTTTGTATACAAATTACTAAGGAAATTCAGACTTATGCAAAGCATATGCCAAAGGTTAATGTTGTTGCAGTTTATGGTGGAGCTAATATTCAAGATCAATCAAAAAAAATAAAAAAAGGAGCACAGATTATCGTAGCTACTCCCGGAAGAATGCAAGATATGCAAAGGCGCAGGATAGTAGACATAAAAAAAATAGATTACTGTATACTTGATGAAGCTGATGAAATGCTAAATATGGGTTTCTATGAAGATATAACTGCTATTTTATCTGTGGCTCCAAAGGAAAAGAACACATGGTTGTTCTCAGCTACAATGCCTTCAGCTGTGGCAAAAATTGCAAAAAAATTCATGAATTCGCCAAAAGAAATTACTATTGGCAGTAAAAATTCTGGCGCAAAAAATGTTTCTCATGAGTATTATTCAGTTAGTGGGCGTCAACGTTTTGAAGCTTTAAAACGTTTAGTTGATGCTCATCCAGCTATTTTTGGTTGTGTTTTTTGTAGAACAAAACGTGACACACAAAGAGTAGCAGAAAACCTAATAAATTCAGGTTATAATGCTGCGGCGCTTCATGGTGACTTAAGTCAAAATCAAAGGGATACGGTAATGAATTCCTTTAGAAAAAAACAAATTCAACTACTAGTAGCTACTGATGTTGCTGCAAGAGGAATTGATGTAGACAATATAACACATGTAATTAATTATCAATTACCGGATGAAAGCGAAATCTATACTCATAGAAGTGGAAGAACAGGGAGAGCAGGTAATAAGGGTGTTTCTATTATTATTGTCACTCAGAGTGAACATCGTAAAATTAGAGCTATTGAAAAACTCATTCAATCTAAAATTACTCAAAAGACTATACCTGATGCAGATGAAATTTGTAATGTACAACTGCTCCATTTAGCAAAAAAAATAAGAGAGATTACTCCTTCTGATTCAGCTGAAAAGCTTCTAGCCTCTTTTATGAAAGAACTTGACGCCTTATCAAAGGAAGATGTTTTAAAAAGATTAGTTACTATAGAGCTAGACCGTTTCCATAATTATTATAGTGGGAAGTCTAAAATTTTAGATACACCAAAAAAAGATTTTTCAGACAATGATTCAAAATCTAGGGTGAGTAAAAAAGAGGAAGTTCGTTATCACATCAATATTGGTGAAAGAGATAACTATGATTGGAGAGCCCTTAAAGATCTTATAAAAGGGGTTCTTGGACTTACTGGTGATGAAATTTTTCATGTTGATGTAATGAAATCCTTTTCTTTCTTTTCATCTGGTCCTGAAGAAAAAGAGATTGTATTAAAGGGCTTTAAATCTATAAATATAGATAATAGGGACATTGAAGTATCGATTACAGAAAAATTTAACCCAAAGAAGGCTAAAAAATCTAAATCTAGAAATAGAGGGGGAAGTTACTCAGGGAGGAGCAGACCGAATTCCTTTAAATTTTCAAATAATAAAAAATCTTCTGGCAAGAAAAGAAGTCAAAGATAAACTATAAAATTTAGCGCCTAGCCTAGACATAGACTGGATGGATACTAACCAAAAATTAAAGTTACTACATCTCGGCCTTCAATACTTATTGCCGAAGTTAAAGCACGAGAGTAATGATAAGGATATATGGGGGTATGCCTATGAGCGAGAACCGTGACATTATAAAAAGAGGTAAGGACGATGAGAGGGAAACTGAAACCCAACGATTAGAGTACAATTAGCTTTTGGATTTTTCTTGTAAAGCGCGAAGAAAACCTGTCTGATTTTTTATTGGGCAGGTTTCTTCTTTTTTTTAGTTTTAATATTACATTTGCTGTCTGTTAATTGACATTCTGAAATAGAGATGCTTTTATGAAAAATGTAAAATTTAACGTAAAGACAGGGTTTAACTTAACCTAATTAAATCTTGACAACTTCTTAGAATGCCCACAAATAGTACAACAGGTCCTATAGCTCAGTTGGTTAGAGTAGCTGACTCATAATCAGTTGGTCCCTGGTTCGAGCCCAGGTGGGACCACCAACAAAGAAAGGCGTTAACAGACAAT
>Ga0310121_10001079_pt1 | contig 28755 bp, 25 predicted proteins | sample CB27_Tmax_986_MG_FD_203504 | JGI IMG/M metagenome (GOLD analysis project Ga0310121, IMG submission 203504) | Marine microbial communities from Western Arctic Ocean, Canada - CB27_Tmax_986 | ecosystem: Environmental > Aquatic > Marine > Oceanic | place: Canada: Western Arctic Ocean | collected... | reverse complement strand
CTCGTAGTGGCCGTTGAACAGGGCTAGCTGCTGGTCTCCGTGGGCAAGATCCGCCGTCGAATCCAGATCGATGGTGATCCGGCGAGCCCGACCCCGTAGCCGCTTGCGATGGCGTTTCACCACACCATGCGCCAGCGGTTGGAGATGCGCCAGTGCAGATCGCCTTTGATGTTCCAGGTGAAGTTGGAGCCCCCTCCGGCGATGTCCCCACGGGCCGCAAAGCCGAACTTGTCACCCAGCGGAGCGTATCCCCGGAGGCCAACCATGGCGTCCGTCCAGCTGAGCTCCCGGCGAGGAATCTCCGTTACCGGCAACGGTGGATGCTCCGGTGCTTGTTAAACTCCGCTGATGCTCAGGAGAATTCTGGCCGTCGTCCTGCTGCTCGGCTTCGCCGCGGCCGCGCAGGCGGACGACACGACGCCTCCCGAGACGCGCGACGGCCACCGCCCGCGCCTGGCCCTGGCGCTGAGCGGGGGAGGGGCCCGGGGAATCGCACACATCGGTGTCCTGCGCGCCCTCGAGGAGGCGGGGATCCCCGTCGATGCCATCGCCGCCAGCAGCATGGGTGCGGTCATCGGCGGGATCTATGCCACCGGCCGAACGGCTGAGGAACTCGACGAGATCGTCCTCTCGGTCGACTGGAGGACGCTCTTCGGTGGTCGTGCGGACCGCCGCATCGAGCCTCTCGCGCGCCGACACGACCGCTTCGGGACCTTCGCCGGCGTCGACTTTGGAAAGGGTGGGCTGGAGCTCCCGGCCGGTCTCCTCGGTGAGCACCGGGTCAACCGCTTCCTGATCGAGGTCCTCGCCCCCGCTGGCTACGCGGCCGGGAGCGACTTCGATCGCCTGCCCATCCCGTTTCGGTGCGTGGCCACGGCCCTGGACGATGGAGAGCGCGTCGTGATCAGCAGTGGGGATCTGGCGCTCGCGGTGCGGGCCAGCATGTCGCTCCCGCTGGTGTTTCCCCCGGTCGAGTTCGAGGGACGACGCCTCGTCGACGGCCTGGTCGTCAACAACCTGCCCATAGACGTGGCTCGAGGGTTCGGTGCCCCGGTGGTCGTGGCTGTTGACGTGGGAAGCCCTCCGCTGAAGCCGGACCAGTACAAGAGCGCCCTGGGCGTGGCAGAGCAGATCACGAACCTGCTGGCCGAGGAACGCAACAAGGATTTCGCGGAGGAGCCGGACGTGCTCATCCGCCCCGAGCTGGGCAGGCACTCGGCGACGAAGTACTCGGATTTCGACATGCTGATCGAGCAGGGCTATGAGGCGACCAGGGCGGCCCTGCCCGAGATCCGGGCGAAGCTCGAGGCCGCGTCCGTTCGCGGCGCAGCGGCCACGTTCATCCCTGCCGACCCGAGACCCGTGCTGGAGGGCACACCCATCGCCGAGGTCGTTGTCCGTGGGAACGACCGGATGAGCGAGAAGGTCCTGCGGCGGACCTTCAACATCCCGATCGGGCCGGGGTTCATTCTCGAGCGGGGGCTCAATGCCCTCGACAAGGTCGAGGCGACGGGCCTCCTCGAGCACGCCTGGATGAAGTTCGAGCTGGCGCCAGAGGGGCTCAGGGTCGTTCTCGTCGTTCGCGAGGCACCTCCGTTCAGAGGCGACATCGGCGGGGCCTACACGGAGTGGGAGAAGGCCCGGGGCGTCCTGCGGCTGCTCAACAGGAACACCTTCGGCTTTGGTGAGGAGATCTCACTCCTCTTCGTGGCCAGCGACGCCGACGTGGGAGGGGCGCTGAGCCTTCGGGGCGACATGGCGTTCCTGAAGGGCTTCGGGTATCGGGTCGACGGCTTCGTCCTCAGGGACAAGCCCCGGTTCTTTGATGAGGAAGGGGACTCGATCAACCGAGGGGATTTCGAGAGACGGGGCGTGGACGCAACGTTGCAGGTCTCCCTTGAGCGCTGGGGCCTCCTGGAGGTAGGCCTGCGATATGGGACGACGCTGACCCGCTCCAAGGCCGGCATCGATCTTCCGGAGGCGACGGATGAGAACCGGATGGTCTTTGCCAGCGTGATCCTCGACGACCTGGACGACCTGCTCTGGCCCAACTCCGGTCAGAGGCTGGCGGTCCGTGCCTGGTGGAACTTCCAGGACCTCGGGGCCACCTTTCCCTTTTGGCGGGTCCACGGAGAGGGCCGTCTGGGTCAGCGGCTGGGCCCCGGCACCGTGCTCCAGCTCGACGCCGCCGTGGGTCTCTCGGGCAACGAAATGCCGGCTTACGACTGGTTCCGGATCGGCGGCCCATATCTCATCCCGGGCTACTTCCACGAGCAGCTCAAGGGACCCCAGGCGGTGGCCGGGGCCGTGAGCCTCCGCTACAAGGTCGTCTCGGAGCTGCAAGCTGTCGCTCGTGTCGGCGTCGGCAACGTCTACTCCAGCCGGGATGCCATCAGCTTCCACGACCTCCGGTGGGGCGTCGGAGTGGGCCTGATGTACCCCAGCCGGGTGGGGCCCCTGGCGCTGGAGATCGGCTGGCGCGACGGGGGAGACTCGAAGGTCTCCCTTTCGCTGGGCTGGAACTGACGCCCCGTCGGGTCCCGTCGAGCTCTTTGGCTACAATGACGCCATGACGCGTCCGGGTCCCGAGGGCGGCGGCGAGGTCGTCGAAAAGCCCAAATCGAAAACGAAGCGCCCGCAGCTCTTCAACGTGGTGCTGTACAACGACGACTACACCACCATGGAGTTCGTGATCCATGTCCTGGAGACGATATTCGACAAGGGGCCGGCCGAGGCCTACCGTGTCATGATGGAGGTGCACATGAGCGGCCGGGGTCTGTGCGGCGCCTACACCTGGGACGTCGCCGAGACCAAGGTCTCGTCGGTGCACGAGCAGGCTCGCTCGGAGGGCTTCCCCCTCCGGGCAGGGATCGAGGAGGCCTGAAGTGTTCAGCGCGGCTCTCGAGCGCGTTCTCAACGTGGCAGCCCGTGAGGCGATGGTCCGCCGCCACGCCAACCTGACGGTGGAGCATCTTCTCTATGCGGCGGCCCACGACCCCGACGGGGAGGAGATCCTGGAGGGCTCGGGCGCCGACGTCCCGCGCCTGCGCCAGGAGCTCGAGGAGTTTCTCGAGCAGACGCTGCAGAAGCTGCCATCGGGCTCCCGCCGGCCGCCCCAGCAGACCCTGGCCTTCCGCCGTGTGCTGCAGACCGCGGTCGTCCACGTTCAGAGTGCCGGCAAGGACGAAGCCGGCGTGGGTGACGTCCTGGCCGCGATCCTGCGCGAGCCTCGCTCGACCGCGGTGGCACTCCTTTCGGGACACGAGGTCAGCCGCCTCGACGTCTTGAACTACATCTCCCACGGCATTCGGAAGCACCCTCGTGAGGAGGGCGACGAGCCGGAGGGCCTTGCCACGGGAGGCGACGGTGAGGAGGAAGACGGCCGGAGGGGCGACCCCCTGGCCGCCTATGCCTCGAACCTCACCACTCGCGCAAAGGAGGGCAAGCTGGATCCCGTGATCGGCCGCCTCAAGGAGACGGCTCGAGCCCTCGAGATCCTCTGCCGTCGCCGAAAGAACAATCCCGTCTTCGTCGGCGAGCCGGGCGTGGGAAAGACGGCCATCGTCGAAGGACTGGCGCAGCGGTTGCTCCAAGACGACGCCCCCGACGTCCTGAAAGGCGCCGAGATCTTCGCCCTCGACACGGGGGCGCTGCTGGCCGGCACACGCTACCGGGGTGACTTCGAGGAGCGGTTCAAGGACGTCATCCAGGCCCTCAAGAAGCGAGAGCTGCCCGTCCTCTTCATCGACGAGATGCACACGATGGTGGGGGCGGGAGCAACGACGGGCGGGACGATGGACCTCGCCAACCTCATCAAGCCGATCCTGACCGAGGGCGAGATCCGCCTTATGGGCTCGACGACCTTCGAGGAGTTCAAGCACATCGAGCGGGACCGCGCCCTGGCCCGCCGGGTGCAGAAGATCGACGTGGATGAGCCGAACGAGGGCGACACGGTGCGCATTCTCCGGGGCTTGCAGGAGCGCTACGCGACGCACCACGACGTGACGTACACGGACGGGGCCCTCGAGGCCGCGGCGCGTCTGGCCCGCAGGCATCTCAGGGACCTGAGGCTTCCGGACAGCGCTATCGACGTGCTGGACGAGGGTGGAGCCATGCTTCGCCTCAACCCCCCCGAAGACGGCCGGCGCATCGTCGACGTGGCCGAGGTCGAGCTCGTCGTGGCCCGCATGGCGCGGATCCCCGAGACCCAGGCGACGACGTCCGATCGCGAGAGGCTCCGCACGCTGGGTGAGGCGTTGCAGAGAGTCGTCTTCGGCCAGGCGGAGGCCGTGGAGATGGTGGCCTCGGCCATCAAGCGGTCGCGGGCCGGGCTGGGCCCCCCCGAGCGCCCGGCGGGCGCCTTCCTCTTCACGGGGCCGACCGGCGTCGGGAAGACGGAGCTGGCCCGTCAGCTGGCCCGTCACCTCGGAAACGAGTTCCACCGGTACGACATGTCGGAATACACGGAGAAGCACTCCGTGTCCCGCCTGATCGGAGCCCCCCCGGGCTACGTGGGGTTCGAGCAGGGCGGCCTCCTGGTCGACGCGGTCCGCCAGCACCCCTACTCGGTCGTCCTCCTGGACGAGATCGAGAAGGCGCACCCCGACCTGATGAATATCCTGCTCCAGGTCATGGATCACGCCACCCTGACGGACAACAGCGGCCGCAAGGCCGACTTCCGCCAGGTCATCCTCATCATGACGTCCAACGCGGGCTCCCGCGAGATGAGCCAGGCCGCGATCGGGCTGATGGGGGACCACCAGCAGGATGCCAAGTCCCGGAGCAAGCAAGCGATCGAGCGCTTCTTCACCCCGGAGTTTCGGAACCGGCTCGACGCCGTGGTGACCTTCCGCTCGCTCACCCCGGAGGTGATGGAGACGATCGTGGACAAGTTCGTTCTCGAGCTGGAAACCCAGCTTCGGGAGCGAAAGGTCGCCATCGAGCTGGCGCCGGAGGCCCGAAAGCACCTGGCCGAGAAGGGCTTTGACTTAGTTTACGGCGCGCGGCCCCTCAATCGGCTCGTGCAGACCGACGTGCGCAACCCGCTCACCGACGAGATCCTGTTCGGCAAGCTCGAGCACGGGGGAACCGTCCGCGTCGGATACGACGGGGAGAAGCTCACCTTCGACTGCGAGCCGGCCCCGCCCCCCGAGCCGGAGGCCCCGCCCGCCGCGCCCCCGGAGCCTGCCGACCAATCGTCCTGAGCCCGCATCGCTGGAGAACGGGCTCAGGACCCGTTGTTCGTCGTCCGTTGTCCGTCATGACGCGGCCTCGCTCCACGGTCCCTGTTAAACTGGTCGGTCATGACCGCCGAGTCCACTCCCCGTGAGGAGGCCCTGCACCGCGAGCTTGCCCGGCGGATCCTCGTCTTCGACGGGGCCATGGGGACCCTCATGCAGGCCCGCTGTCGCGAGGAGGCTGACTTCCGCGGCGAGCGCTTCCGCGATCACTCGAAGGATCTCAAGGGCGACCACGAGATCCTCAACCTGAGCCAGCCCGAGGTGGTGGTCGCGGCTCACCGGGAGTACCTGGCCGCCGGCGCGGATATCATCGAGACGAACACGTTCAACGCCAATCGGATCTCCCAGGCCGACTACGGCACCGAGGATCTGGCCCGGGAGATGAACGTCTCCGCGGCCCGCTGGGCCCGCCAGGCGGCAGACGAGTGGATGAAGGAGGACCCGACCCGGCTGGTCTGGGTGGCGGGTGCCCTTGGCCCGACCAACAAGACCGCCTCCATGTCCCGGGACGTGAACGACCCCGGGGCGCGGTCGATCACCTTCGACGAGCTGGAGGCCGCGTATCACGAGCAGGCCTCGGGTCTGCTGGAGGGCGGAGCGGATCTCCTCATCGTCGAGACCGTCTTCGACTCGCTCAACGGCAAGGCGGCCCTGGCGGGGGTTCAGAGACTCTTCGACGAAGCCGATCGCCGCGTCCCGGTGATCGCCTCGGTGACGATCACCGATCTGTCCGGGCGCAACCTCTCCGGGCAGACGGTGGAGGCGTTCTGGACATCGGTGTCCCACGTGCCGCTCCTGGCGGTGGGCATCAACTGCTCCCTGGGCCCGCCGCAAATGAGGCCGTTCCTCGAGGACTTGTCCCGGGTTGCGCCGCTCCCTGTGAGCTCCTATCCCAACGCGGGGCTTCCCAACGCCTTCGGTGGCTTCGACGAGACCCCCGAGCGGATGGCGCGGGACCTGGGCGAGTGGGCCCGAGCCGGCCTGGTGAACCTCGTGGGGGGCTGCTGCGGGACGACCCCCGAGCACATCTCGGCCATCGCGGAGGCCGCCCGTGGCGTGGCTCCTCGGGTGGTGCCGGAGGTGCCGCGCCTCAGTCGCTTCTCCGGGATGGATCCGTACGTCATCCGTGCCGACTCGAACTTCGTCAATGTCGGAGAGCGGACGAACGTGACGGGCTCGCCCCGCTTCGCCAGGATCGTCAAGGCGGGCCGGCTCGCCGACGGGTTGGCCATTGCCCGGCACCAGGTCGAGGGCGGCGCCCAGATCATCGATGTCAACATGGACGAGGGGCTCCTCGACTCGGTCGAGGCGATGACGACGTTCTTGAATCTTCTGGCCGCCGAGCCCGACATCGCCCGGGTGCCCATCATGATCGACTCCTCCCGGTGGGAGGTCCTCGAGGCGGGGCTGAAGTGTCTCCAGGGCAAGGGCATTGTCAACTCCCTCTCGCTGAAGGAAGGGGAGGACGTCTTCCGGGACCACGCCCGCCGCGTGCGCCGCTACGGGGCGGGGGTCGTGGTGATGGCCTTCGACGAGGAGGGCCAGGCCACCGGCGTCGAGCGCCGCGTGTCGATCCTGACCCGGGCCGTGGGGATCCTCACGGACGAGGTGGGGTTCGAGGCCGAGGACATCATCGTCGACCCGAACGTCCTGACCGTGGGCACGGGGATCGAGGAGCACGCCGGGTACGGGGTCGCCTTCATCGAGGCCACCCGCCAGATCAAGGCGGCGCTGCCCGGGGTCAAGGTGAGCGGCGGGATCTCCAACGTCTCGTTCTCCTTCCGGGGCAACAACCCGGTCCGGGAGGCCATGCACTCGGCCTTTCTCTTCCACGCGATCCAGGCCGGGCTCGACATGGGCATCGTCAACGCGGGACAGCTGGCGGTGTACGAGGAGATCCCGGCGGAGCTCAAGGAGCGGGTGGAGGACGTTCTTCTGAACCGGCGTCCCGACGCCACCGAGCGCCTCGTCGAGTTCGCCGAGTCGGTGAAGACGGAGACGAGGACGAAGGGACCGGCCAAGGACGACGCCTGGCGAAAAGGGAGCGTCGAGGAGCGGCTCTCCCACGCCCTCGTCCGGGGGATCGACGCGTACGTCGAGGAGGACACCGAGGAGGCTCGAAAGAAGTACGACCGGCCCCTGGAGGTCATCGAAGGGCCCCTCATGGCCGGGATGAGCGTCGTGGGGGACCTGTTTGGCTCGGGGAAGATGTTCCTGCCCCAGGTGGTGAAGAGCGCCCGTGTCATGAAGAAGGCCGTGGCCTGGCTCACCCCCTTTCTCGAGGACGAGAAGGAAGCCGGCGGCATCCGGTCCGACGCGAAGATCGTCCTGGCCACCGTCAAGGGCGACGTGCACGACATCGGCAAGAACATCGTCGGGGTCGTCCTCGCCTGCAACAACTACGAGATCGTGGATCTCGGAGTGATGGTGAGCTCCGAGAAGATCCTCTCCACCGCCCGTGAGATCGGGGCCGACTTCGTGGGCCTGTCCGGCCTGATCACCCCGTCCCTGGACGAGATGGCTCAGGTGGCGCGGGAGATGGATCGTCAGGGCTTCGAGCTGCCGCTCCTCATCGGGGGGGCCACGACGAGCCGGACCCACACGGCCGTGAAGATCGCCCCGGGCTACAAGGGTGCGGTCGTCCACGTCACCGACGCCTCGCGGGCGGTGGGTGTGGTCGGGAAGCTGAAGAGGCCCGAGGTCGCGGCGGAGGTGATCGAGGAGAACAGGCGCGAGCAGGACAGGCTCCGCCGGGCGCACGAGGAGCGTCGCTCGGCACGCCCGCTGCTGAGCCTCGAGGAGGCCCGGCGGCGCCGGACGCCGATCGACTGGTCGGGGTACGAGCCGCCGACGCCCTCCTTCGAGGGCGTCCGTGTCCTCGATTCGGTGGCGCTGGGCGACCTGGTCCCCTACATCGACTGGACGCCGTTCTTCGCCACCTGGGAGCTCCGCGGCACGTACCCCCGCATCTTCGAGAACCCGGAGTGGGGCGAGCGGGCGCGGGAGGTGTTTGACGACGCGCAGGAGATCCTCAGAGGGATTCTCGCGGACGCGAGCCTCGGGGCCCGGGCCGCCTACGGTTTCTTTCCCGCAAACTCCGTGGGCGACGACATCGAGGTGTACGCGGACAAGTCGCGGTCGGGGCTGCGCACGACGCTTCACGCCCTGCGCCAGCAGGCGGACAAGGGCAACTCGGGCGCGAACCAGGCCCTGGCAGACTTTGTTGCCCCCCGTGCGAGCGGCCTTCTGGACTGGATCGGCGCCTTCGCGGTCACCACCGGGCAAGGGGCCGACGAGCTGACGGCCGCTTACGAGAAGAAGAACGACGACTACGGCTCGATCATGGTGAAGGCGCTGGCCGATCGGCTGGCCGAGGCCCTGGCCGAGTGGCTGCACGAGAGGGCGCGCAAGGACTGGGGCTACGGGGGTGACGAGGACCTGCGCGTCGAGGACCTCGTCCGAGAGAAATACCGGGGCATCCGGCCGGCGCCGGGATACCCGTCGTGCCCGGACCACACCGAGAAGGAGCGCCTCTTCGAGCTGCTCGGAGGCGAGGAAGCCGTGGGAATCAGTCTCACCGAGAGCTTCGCGATGCACCCGGCAGCTTCGGTGTGCGGGTTCTATTTCGCCCACCCCGAGGCTCGCTACTTCTCTCTCGGAAAGATCGAGCGCGACCAGGTCCTCGACTATCACAGGCGCAAGGGGATGGACCTCAGAACGGTGGAGCGCTGGCTGGGGCCCAACCTGAACTACGAGCCGGCGGGAGAGGATGAGTCGCCTTGAAGCTCCGCCTGCGCTATCCCGCTACGCCGAAGAACGCCCACGACCATGCCGAGCTCGCCGTGAAGGTCGCAGCGGACGAGTTCGATACGCAGCTCGACTACTCGCCGGAGAGCCTCGAGATCCTCGATGTCCAGATTGAGTCGCTGCGGGACCAAGGCCTGGACGGCGAGGACGCGGCGGAGGCGCTGTTCGTTTTCGGGTGCTACGTCGGCGAGGTGATGGTCCGAAATCTGCAGGGGACGTGGGCCTCGACCCCGCGCTCGCCGCTCAAGGACGTCTCGCCCTGGCCGATGGTAGTGACCCTGCCCGACGGCTCGGCCTGGGACGTGATCGGAAAGGTCTATCGGCGGCTGGAGCTGGGCGATTCCGAGTTTCTGCCTTCGTTCTTCGGATGGGCGTCCCACGGGCGGAGTGGATCGGGCCGGTGAGCGACAAGGACGGGGGCGACCCGCCTCCTGCCGAGGAGACGGTGAGCATCCCCCTCACCGGCGAGCTGGATCTGCATCCCTTTGCGCCCCGCGACATCCCGTCGGTCGTCGAAGAGTACGTTCGTGCCTGCTCGGAGAAGGGGGTGTCCCACCTGCGGCTGGCCCACGGGCGGGGACGAGGGGTGCAGCGAGCAGTCGTCCGCCGTGTCCTGGCCTCGCTCCCCGTGGTGGAGTCCTTCGCGGACGCACCAGCGGGCGCCGGAGGCTGGGGCGCCACCGTGGTCGAGCTTCATCGTCGTCGGTGAGTGGATGATTGCTGGCGCGTGCGCCTCGAGACTGTGACCTGCGTCACCTCGAGAGCTGCGCTCAGACCGGCGTCGCCAAAGGCCCCTTCATTCTGAGGGCCTTTCGATCCAAGTACTCTCCCAATACCGCTATCGGGAGATTCTTCGTCGCCAGTCCAAGGGGGGCTTCTCAGAATGACGGTCATGTTCGACGTCGAGTCCTTTCTGATGACCCTTTCGACGGCGAGTGCAAGCCCAAAATCGACAGTGTTCAAGCATTTTATGAGGGCCGCGCAACGCGGCGCGTGGTGCGGCTTTGCGAGGGTCGTACCTCTCGCGCCCGCGTCGATGGCGGGCGAACGAAGCCTTGACACGGCGACGCGCGGCAAATAGATTCACTCACGCATTCAATGAGGCGTTCCCGGTTCGCTCCCTCCGTATCCGTCGAAACGATGCCGTCCCCGAGTCGAGTGGCACCCTAACGATGCACAACCTGACCTTTGGCTTCTTTGACGACAGCGGCGTGTCTCGAAAAAACCGGATCCTGATGTTCTATTCTTTCGAGAACGAGGACCGGTTGGCGCGATCGGGAATCCTCCACTACCACATGGATGAGCACCGGTTTGTCGGACCGCGTTACGACCGAGAGCTCACCGAGGCCGCGCTCGCGTTCCTCGATCGCAGCGGTCGGCTTCCAGCCCGAAGCGTCTAGACAACCCGTCGTATGGCCTCGGATTGCTGTGTTACGATCAGGGTTCGGGCTTGGCGCGTTCAACGCCCCCGGGAGGCACTCACAATGACAGCAGCGGACACGGGGCGCGGGATTGCGCCTGCCAACGGCAAGCTGGGCATTCTTCTGCCCGGCATGGGAGCCGTCGCCACCACCTTCATCGCGGGCGTGGAGTCCGTTCGGCGGGGGCTCAAGAAGCCCATCGGAAGCCTCACCCAGATGGGGACCGTGCGCCTGGGCAAGAGGACCGACAACCGCTCGCCGCTGATCAAGGACTTCGTGCCTCTCGCCGCCCTCGAGGACATCGTCTTCGGCGGGTGGGACATCTTCCCGGACAGCGCCTACGAGGCCGCCCGCAAGGCCAGCGTCCTCGATGAGCGGGACCTGGAGCCCATCAAGGACTTTATGGACGCCATCAAGCCGTGGCCCGCGGTCTTCGACCCCCAGTACGTCAAGAAGCTGAACGGCCCCCACGCGAAGATAGGGAAGTCCCTCCGGGACCTGGCAGATCAAGTCTCCGAGGACATCGCCCGCTTCAAGAAGGAGAAGGGCCTCAGCCGGCTCGTCATGGTGTGGTGCGGGTCCACCGAGGTCTACCGTGAGCCCACCGCCGTCCAGTCGAGCATCGAGAAGTTCGAGAAGGGGCTCGACGACAGCGATCCCAACATCCTCCCGTCGATGATCTACGCCTACTGCGCCATCAAGGAGGGCATCCCGTACTGCAACGGCGCGCCCAACCTCTCGGCGGACTTCCCGGCCATGGTGGAACTGGCACACAAGACGGGTGCCCCCATCCACGGGAAGGACTTCAAGACCGGCCAGACCCTCATGAAGACGATCCTCGCGCCCGGGTTCAAGGCACGCCTGCTCGGGCTGAGGGGCTGGTACTCCACCAACATCCTGGGCAACCGGGACGGGGAGGTGCTCGACGACCCCGAGTCCTTCAAGACCAAGGAAGTCAGCAAGCTTGGCGTGCTGGAGTACATCCTCCAGCCGAAGCTCTACCCCGAGCTCTACGGCGACATCTCCCACGTGGTCCGCATCAACTACTACCCGCCCCGGGGCGACAACAAGGAAGGCTGGGACGCCATCGACATCTTCGGATGGATGGGCTACCCGATGCAGATCAAGGTCGACTTCCTCTGCCGTGACTCGATCCTTGCCGCCCCCATCGTCCTCGACCTGGCGATCTTCTCCGACCTGGCCAAGCGGGCGGGCATGAGCGGAATCCAGGAGTGGCTCTCCTTCTACTTCAAGAGCCCCCAGACACCCGAAGGCCTCTACCCGGAGCACGACATCTTCATCCAGCTGATGAAGCTCAAGAACACCCTCCGCCACCTCAGAGGCGAAGAGCTCATCACCCACCTGGGATTGGAGTATTATGACTAAACAGTTCCGAGAATCTCGTCCTGTAGCACCGATTCTCGGAACCCGTTCGAACGACAGCCCCCTCTCCCTCTCCGTCCCTCCGTCATCCTGAGGAGCATCCGCGTTGCGCACGCGACGAAGGATCTCCCAATACCGCCATCGTCAGATTCTTCGTCGCTCGCCCAGGGTCAGCTCCTCAGAATGACGGGCCCCCTGACTCGTCTCCCACCTCCAACTACGCCGCCAAGGCCGCCCCCAGCCGCCGCAGCAGCGCCCCCCCCGTCCCCCTCTCGTACGACGACCCGTGCATGCAGGCCAGCACCCGCGGCTCCCACCGCGCCAACCGCTCCACCAGCTCATCCGCGTTGCGGATCGGCGCGTAGGGAAACGCCTGCCGCATCGCTTCGCTCGGGTCCCATATCGCGGCGGCCGAGTCCGTCAAGGCTGGCATGCCCGCGCCGGGCTGGCTGAAGAGATCACCGCACAGCAGAACCCGGTCGGTCTCGTCGAAGAGGTAGCCGCACTCCATCCCATGAGGCAGATGTGGCGTGTCGACCCAGCGCACCGTGCGCCGCCCCAGTGACAGCGTCTCCCCGTCAGCCAGCCCCCGCGCCGCCCGATCGGCCACGTCGTTGACCGACACGAGTGCCGCAAGCTGGCTGCACAGCGGCTCCGATTGGGGAGCCGCGGCCAACCACTCGTTGAGCGATCCACACTCGTCCGCCTCGAAGTGCGAGAAGGCGATCCAGCGGAGCCGCTCCAGAGGCAGGACGCCGGCGACGGCGTCCCGGATCGCGGGGAAGAGGCCCCTTGGGCCAGTGTGGAAGAGCAGGGGCGCGTCGTCGACGAGGAGGAACTGGTTGAAGGTCAGGCCTCCAGGGATGACCTCGGGGGGCACCGGGGTGCTGATGCGAAACAATCCGGTGGCGATCTCGCTCACGTCGGGTCCCGTCTGGGTGATGGTCGTAGCCATTGAACTCTCCTTTCCCAACACGTGCCGGAAGCGTCCAGGGCGTTACACCCCGGACCCGGCGCGATAGACTTCTTCCGTGACCCCGCCGGATGAGCCCGATTCGCTGGCCGACGCCCACGCGGCGGGGCTGATCCACCGGGACGTCAAGCCGGCCAACATCTTCGCCTGCCACTGGGGCCAGAAGTGGGACTTCGTGAAGGTCCTGGACTTCGGCCTGGTCAAGACGCGGTGGAGCCTGGGCGAGGACGAGCGACTCACGACCGAGGGAGTGATCGCCGGCACCCCGGCCTACATGGCGCCGGAGACGGCCCTCGGCGAAACCACCTTCGACGCTCGAGTCGATCTCTATGGACTCGGGTGCGTGGCCTACTGGCTGCTGACCGGAGATCGTGTGTTCGACGGGACGACACCCATGGAGATGGTCCTCCACCACGTCAAGACCCCCCCCGTCCCGCCCTCCCAGCGTGTGAGCTGGCCGATCCCGGAATCCCTCGAGAAGCTCGTTCTCTCGTGCCTGGCCAAGGATCCGGAGGATCGACCCCGGTCGGCCGAGTGGTTGGGCGATCGCCTCGCCGAGTGCCGCACAGCACAACGCTGGACCGCTCGGCGAGCCCGGGAGTGGTGGGAGCGGTACGCCCTCGCCGATCCCGGGCCGCCCGGGGGGCCGGACGAGGGCACGCGCACTCACCACACGCCCGCCGGGCCCTTCCCGTCCCTCTGACACCGCACCCCACCCCCTGAAACAAAATCGGGCCTGGTGCTTCAAACACCAGTAGGGCGTCACTCGGCGAGGTCAAAGCCGGACGAATCGAAGGGGGAGGCCGTCCCGAAGGGCCAGGCGCCCTTCGGGGCTCCGAGAGGGGGAAGCGATGAAGCAGACACGCTCGCGGTCGGTCAGGGGTCCCGCGACCCAGGTGAAGCGCGCCGTCCTCGTCCTGATGCTGGTCACGTGCGCCCTCCCGGCCGCCGCCGCCGAGTTCCCGGCGTGGCTCACCCGGGGCGAGTGGTTCGTTCGGGGCGAGATCGGAGCGGCGGCGATCCACGGGACCGGCGGCGTCAGCGACGCGAATCTCGATTCGCTCTGGCGCGGGGCGCGTGCTGGCCGGGCCTTCGGCGAAGACATCATGATCGCCTTCGACCTGGGGTTGGCCAGGGGTTCCAGCGACGGTGGCTTCAGGATGTACACCGGCGGGCTCGAGCTCCGGGCGTTTGCGCGGAGCCGCGTGACGCCCTTCGTCAGGCTGGAGATGGGATTGATGACGGACCGCCTCGGCGGGTGCGGTCTGGGCGGTGTGGGGGGCGGCCTGACCGTCCGCGTGCGCGGGCCGCTGGCCTTGCGTGCGGGCGCCATGTTCAACAGCCACTGCGAGGGCGCGCACAGCCACGGCCCGAGCGGAGCCTTCGTCGGCGTGGATCTCCGGTGGTGACCGTCGAGCCGCCTCGCCCTCCACCCGCAACGAGGCCTGGAAGGTCAACCGGTCAGGGCCGGTGCAGACTCCGCATGACTTTCTACACGGTGGGGAGTGTCCGGGGGCGGTGGGGAGGGGTCGACTCCCTGGCGAAGACCGTGGGCCAATCGACGCGGGCGGTGGACTGCATTAGGACGAAGAGGGTGACGACGGCTCCGATCGTGAGCGTCAGGCCCGTGTAGCCCTTGAGGAAGAACGAGTAGCTGAAGAGAACCAGGAACACCACCTGGGCCAGGCCGGCCCGCGCGAGGGCGTAGCGGACTCCGGCAACCACCCGCAGGTAGCTCACGGCCAGGAAGACGCTGGTCATCGCGGCCAGGCCGAAGGCCACGTGGACGTTGACGTGATCTACGAGGTAGGCCAGGAGAAGGTGGAAGGAAAAAAAGGCCGCCGAGAGGAAGAACCAGTGCATCGGGTGGAGGGACGGGCCCTGGACCATCCCAAGGATCACCAGGGCGCTCATGAAGAAGATGAGCGCTACCGGGGCAAAGAAAGTCACCCGGGCGGCGAACGGGCCGGGGTTGAGCCGCGCCGGGGGGTCGAGGCCGATCTTCTGCCCGGTGACGAGGCTCTCGAAGATCCAGGTGAGCCGCCGCCCGGGCCCTTCGGTCCGGAGCGTCGTGGGGGACAGTGTTCCCGCGGGAAAGTCCACGTCTTCGAAGTCCGTGGTCATGGAGAGCTCGAAGTCGCGGATCCGGCTGACCCCGGCGGTCCCGAAGGAGTAGGTCCACGGTCCGAGCCCCCGGGTGCGGTAGGCCACTTCGATCTCACCCTCAGCCCCAGCCGGGAGGGACACGCGTGCGGAGGCGTACTCTGCCAGGTCGCCCTGGAGGGACAGGTCCCGGTCGTCGAAGCGGATGCGGAATCCGTCGTAGATCGCCGCGGAGGAGGGGAAGGGAACCCTCAGCCCCAGCGTGCGCGGAACGTCGTCAGGATTGCGGACCCGATAGCGGGCCTGATACTCCGCACCCCAGGTCGCGTACCAGAGGAGCCCCTTGCGTCGTGGGTCCAGCTCGAACGCGACGTCGATGCGGGTCGAGTCGAGGGGCACGGGGCTCGTCTTCGTGACCCTTCGTGTGACTTTCCGGGTCGATGTCTTCCCGTCCTCCATCTTCCCCTGGATGGTCTCGACTTTCGTGCCCGGCCGCTCGACCCACACCTCCGGCGGAATCTGCTCGTGCCGCCCACCCCAAAGCTGCGCCACCTCGAGGGCCAGGTGATGATCGGCCTCGCCACTGCGGTGCACGATCGAGCTCCCCAGGATCAGCCACGCGACGCACGTGCAACAGAAGATGAATATCACCGCCAGCAGTCGGCTTGGGCTCATGGGTTCGTCCTCCACCCCACAAGCTAGGCCGCGCTTGCGGACCCGCCTGACCGCGACATGAGAAAAATGTGACGAGGAAGTGAGGGAGCAAGCTCCGTCATCCTGAGGAGCTTCCGCTTGGACGAGCGACGAAGGACCTCTCGATAGCGGTATTGGGAGATTCTTCGCGCCATCCCCACGCGTGAGGCACTCGGAATGACGGGGTGCCTCGCTCGGAGGCGAGCGTCCCTGGGGCCCCGATCGGTTCAGCCCGAGCGGCGCTCGACCTCGAGGAGCAGCGCCACGACGGTCTTGCCCTCGCGGATCTCGCCCCGGCGGATCATCTCCCGGGCTTCCTCGAGGGAGAAGACGGCGGCCTCGATGTTCTCGTCGGCCTCGGGGCGGGGGGGGGCCTGCTCGAGGCTCGTGGCCCGATAGAGGTGCATCACCTCGTCACAGAAGCCCGGTGTGGGCCAGAAGACGAGCAGAGGCTCGAGGGAGCCGGGCCGGAGCCCGACCTCCTCCTCGAGCTCGCGGCGGGCCCCCTCCTCCGGGGTCTCGGGAGGATCGAGGCGCCCCGCCGGGACCTCCCAGACCTGCTCGTCGACCGCGTAGCGGTACTGGCGGATCAGCACGACCCGCCCGTCCTCATGGACCGGGAGGGCCGCGATCGATCCTCGCTGCCGGACCACCTCGCGGCGGCCCCGGATGCCGCCCGGCTCCTCGACGTCGTCGACGTCCAGGTCGAGAATGCGCCCGGAGTAGACGCGCTCGTGGCCCAGCACCCGCCCCTTCGGCTTCTCCTCGCTCACGGCCGCGATGATAGCAGGGGCGCTCTCACGCCGCGCGAATCCGTGCGAGCACGGACGCGAGGTCGGGCGGCAGGGGGGCCTCGAACTCGGCCCGCTCACCGGTGGCCGGGTGGACGAAGGCGAGGTGCGCCGCATGCAGAGCCGGCCGTTCCAGCGACTGGAGGGCGTGGCGCGCCGCCGCACGACGCGACGACGGCATCCGCGTCCCTCCGTAGGTGGCGTCGCCGGCCACGGGATGGCCAATCGAGGCCAGGTGGACGCGGATCTGGTGCGTGCGGCCCGTGTGAATGCGCACCCGCAGCAGGCAGGCACCGTCGAGGGGCTCTTCGCGCTGCCAGGAGGTCCGGGCCTCGCGCCCTCTCGAGGCCCCGGCCGCCATCTTCTTCCTGTGAACAGGGTGACGGCCGATCGGGGCGTCGATCTCACCGCTCCGCGCCCGGGGGACGCCGAGGACGAGGGCGAGATACTCCTTCTCGACCCGGCGGGAGGCGAACTGCGTGACCAGGTCCCTGTGGGTCGCGTCGTCCTTGGCCACCACCAGGAGCCCTGACGTGCCCCGGTCCAGGCGGTGCACGATCCCCGGACGCAGGACGCCGCCGATCCCCGAGAGGTCGCTGACGTGGCGCAGCAGCGCGTTCACCAGCGTTCCCGACCGGGTCCCGGCCCCGGGGTGAACCACGAGCCCGGCGGGCTTGTTCACCACCAGCAGGTGCGGGTCGTCGTGGACGATCTCGAGAGGGATGTCCTCGGGCTCCGGGAGGGCTGGAGCCGGGGGCGGCACGTGCACCACCACGGTCTGCCCTGGTTGGAGGCGCTCGGAAGGCCGCGACGGGGCTCCCCCGACGAGGACGTGGCCTTCCCCGATGAGCGCCTGGAGGCGGGCGCGGCTCTGGGACGGGAGGCGGCGGGCCAGCCAGACGTCGAGCCGGACACCGGACGCTTCCGCGTCCGTGACCAGCGTATGGTTCTCTCCCAATGCCTAGGTCGAGGCGGGCGCCTCGACCCTTTGGGTGCGCATGAGGCGGGGCGCCAGGACGGCGGCTCCCAGGATCAGGACGATCCCGATGAGCTGGGACGTCGACAACGCGCCGTTGAACCAGGTGCCCCTGTCCGGGTCGCCGCGCCAGAACTCGAGCACGAACCGCGTCGCCGCATAGAGCGCGACGTAGGCGAGCATGACCTGTCCGTGGAACTTCTTCCGAGGGGCCAGCCAGAGCAGAAACCCGAGGATAAGAAACGCCGCGACGGACTCGTAGATCTGGCTGGGGTGCAGAGGCGTGTCGAGCGGCGTTCCCACGGCGCGGGCCGAGTAGACGTCGGTGAAGGTGACCGCCCACGGCACCTGGGCGGGCTTGCCCCAGCAGCAGCCGGCGGCAAAGCAGCCCAGCCGTCCGATGGCCTGGCCCGTGATGACCCCCGGGGCCAGGACGTCGACCACTGCCCAGCCCTGGAGCTTGTGTCGCCGGATGTACCACCAGGCGACGAGGATGCCGCCGATGAGGCCCCCGTAGAAAACGCCCCCGCTCTTGAAGAGGGTCCAGAGCTCCGCCGGGCTCGTGCTGAAGTAGCGCCAGTCCACGAGGACCAGGAGCAGCTTGGCCCCGATGAGTCCGGCGATCAGGACCCAGACCGCCATGTCCGTGACACGGGTCGAGTCGAGTCCGGCTTTCTTCGCCTGCCGCGAGGCCACCCAGAGCCCGGCCAGGAACGCGATGGCCAGGAGCACACCGTAGGTGTGCAGCGTGAAGGCCGGAACGGTGAAGCCGAGTAGGTCGAACTCCGGAATGGTCAGAAGCCGCGGATGCATCTCAGTCGATCCTCTCTGACGTCGGGGCCTCGGATTTGCCCGTCTGAGACTCGCGCACCATGTCCAGGATGAGGAGCACGACACCCACGGTGATGGCCGAGTCCGCCACGTTGAAGTCGGGCCAGGCGCGCTCCCGCCAGAACACGTGGACGAAATCCACGACGTACCCCATACGCACCCGGTCGATCAGGTTGCCGATGGCGCCCCCGAGGACCAACGCCAGCGCGAGCCGGGGCAGGCGGGCCGACGGGGGCAGGCGCACGAAGTAGTAGGCGATGGCCAGAAGCGCGCCGAGGCTGAGGGCCGACAGCAGCACCGGCTGGTAGGGGAGGTCGGCATTGGACAGGATTCCGAAGGCCGCGCCGCGGTTGCGAACGTGGCTGAGGCTCAGGAAGCCGTCGATGATCGGGCGGTATTCGTGCAGCGCGAACGAGCGGACGATCAGCGCCTTGGTGAGCTGGTCGAGGAGCACCACCGAGGCGAGCAGACCGAGATAGGGGGCCAGTCGTCTCATGCCTGGGCCAGGACCTCCGCGCACCGTTCACAGACCTCGGGCGGACTCAGTGTGCCCACCTTCTCGGAGAACGTCCAGCAGCGCCCGCACTTGGAGCCGGCCGCCCGCTCCACGTCGACTCGTAGGGGTCCGTCCCCGTTCTCCTCCAGGCGAACGCCGCTGACGATGAAGAGGTTCGCCAGGTTGCCGGGCAAGACCGTGCTGTCCTTCTCGTGATCGCGTAGGGGCGCCAGGGCGGCGGCTGGAGCGGTCACCTTCACCCGAGCTTCCAGGCTGCCCGAGACCTTTTTCGAGTTTCGAGCCTCCTCCAGCGCCTTCGTCGCGTGGGCCCGCGCCTCGAGGAGACTCTCCCAGCGGGCGAGAAGGCCCTCGTCGACGTCTTCCTTCTCCGGGAAGAGCGCCAGGTGGACCGACTCGTCGGTGGGGCCCGGGATCATCGGCCACGCCTCGTCCGTGGTGAAGGGCAGCACGGGGGCAAGAAGGCGGCACAGATCGCCGGCGATTCGGTGCAGCACCGTCTGGGCCGACCGCCTCCGTGGCCCGCCTGCCGGATCGCAGTAGAGCCTGTCCTTCAGAACGTCCAGGTAGAAGGCCGAGAGATCGGCGGCGGCGTACTGCACGAGCTGGTGATAGACCACGTGGAACTCGTACGTCTCGTAGGCCTCCAGGACACGCCGGACGACCTGGCGGTGCCGGTTGAGGGCGTAGCGGTCCAGCTCCTCGAGCCGGTCCTCGGCGACCGTGTCCCGCTCGGGATCGAAGTCGCCCAGATTGGAGAGGAGGTACCGGAGGGTGTTCCGGAGCTTGCGGTAAGCCTCGGCCACGCGCTTGACCATCTCGTCCGAGAAGCGCATGTCCTCGCGATAGTCGACCATGACGGTCCACATCCGCAGGATCTCCGCCCCGTAGGTCTTGATCAGCTTGGATGTGTCCACGTCGTTGCCGAGGCTCTTGGAGATCTTTCGCCCGTCGCCGTCCACCGTGAACCCGTGGGTGATCACCCGACGGTACGGGGCGTGTCCTCGTGTGGCCACACCGATCAGGAGAGACGAGTGGAACCAGCCGCGGTGCTGATCGCTGCCCTCGAGATACACGTCGGCGGGCCAGGGCAGGTCCTCCCTGTGGCCGAGGACGGCGGCGTGGGACGAGCCCGAATCGAACCAGACGTCGAGGATGTCGGTCTCCTTGTCGAAGTCTGTCCCCTTGCACTTCGGGCAGGCGAAGCCGGCGGGCAGGAGATCCCCGGCCTCCCGGGCGTACCAGGCGTCCGCCGTCTCCTCCTCGAAGATGCCGGCCACGTGTCGAACCAGGTCGGCCCGGAGCAGGATCTCGTCGCAGCCCTTGCAGTAGAACGCCGGGATCGGCACGCCCCAGAGGCGCTGACGGGAGATGCACCAGTCGGGGCGCGAGGCGATCATGTTGCGGATCCGCTCCTCGCCCCACGCCGGCAGCCACTTCACTTCGCCGATGGCCTCGAGGGCCCGCTCGCGAAGCGCCTCCTTGTCCAGCGCGATGAACCACTGCTCCGTCGCCCGGAAGATGATCGGCTTCTTGCAGCGCCAGCAGACCGGGTAGGAGTGGGTGTCCTTGCTGGCCTGGAGCAGCCGGCCCGACTCGCGCAGGAAGTCCACGATCGCCGGGTTGGCCGCGAAGACCTTCTGGCCGGCAAAATGCTCGACCTCGTCGAGCAGGCGCCCTCGCTCGTCCACGGGGCAGTAGATGTCCAGGCCGTACTTGAGCCCGGTCAGGTAGTCGTCCCAGCCATGCCCCGGCGCGGTGTGGACGACGCCGGTGCCGGTGTCGAGGGTCACGTACTCGCCCAGGACGCCGGGCGAGTCCCGATCGATCCACGGGTGGCGGAACCGCACGTGCTCGAGCTCAGCGCCCTTGATCTCGGCCAGGGGCTCGCCGAGGGCCAGCGGGGTCTCACCCGGGCTCCCTTCGGCCCAGCGCGTCTGCGCTTGCTCCTTGAGCTTCTTCGCGATCAGGAGGACGTCCTCGGTGCCTTCCACTGGGAAGCAGCCGTAGTCCGCCTCCGGATGGAAGGCCAGCGCCAGGTTGGCCGGGAGGGTCCAGGGGGTCGTCGTCCAGATGACCGCGCACACGCTCTTGCCGGCCAGGGCGGGGTGCGCCTTGGCGAGGCGGTCTCTCTCCTCGTCGGCCAGGGGAAAGCGGACGTCGATGGAGGGGCTGACGTGGTTCTCGTCGTACTCGACCTCGGCCTCGGCGAGGGCGGTCTTGCACGAGATGCACCAGTGGACCGACTTCTTCGCCTTGTACACGAGCCCGTGCTCGGCGAACGTGGCGAGCTGCCGCACGATGGTGGCCTGGTAGGAAGGCGACATCGTGAGGTAGGGGTTCGCCCACTCGCCCAGGACGCCGAGGCGCTCGAACTCGTCGCGCTGGATATCCACGAACTTCTCCGCGTACTCGCGGCACGCCCGGCGGAACTCGATCGGCGACATCTCCCGCTTCCGGGAGCCGAGGCTGCGGTCCACCTGCAGCTCGATCGGGAGCCCGTGGCAATCCCAGCCCGGGCGATAGGGGGCATCGTGTCCGGTCATCGAGCGGCTGCGCACGACCACGTCCTTCAGGACCTTGTTGAGGATTGTCCCGAGGTGGATGTGGCCGTTGGCGTACGGGGGCCCGTCGTGGAACACGAACGACGGCCCGCCCTTTCGAGCCTCTCGAAGCTTCCCGTAGAGGTCGTCCTTCTTCCACGCCTCGAGGCGCTTGGGCTCGTTTTGAGCGAGGTTTCCCCTCATTGGGAACTCGGTCTGGGGCAGGTTCAGTGTGGAACGCAGGTCGCGGGCAGTCATGAAGCGCTCAAACGAGCAAGGTAGCACGCGGCTCGAAAGGGCGTCAAATCAGTGACTACCGGGCAGCCGCCGGGCGTCGGATCGGCTAAAATAGGTCCGTGCCTGGCTTCATGACATCCCGATGGATCCGTTCCGCCGGTCGACTCCTCCTGGCGGTTTCGCTCCTCGCCGCTCCGCTGGCCGCGTGCAACACCGGCGACGAGTGCGCGACGTGTACGAGCGACGACGACTGCGAGATGGGCTTCGTGTGCTCCACGTTCAGCGACGACAGCCAGCGCTGCGGCTCCGGTGTCGGCGCCACCAGCTGCAACGTGCGCTGACGACTACTCCTGGTTGCGGGAGGCGACGTCCGCTGCGATGGCCTCGGCGGCGGCGCTGTGACGGGCGCTCGGGCCCGGGCAGAAGCGCCACGCGAGAGCGCTCCCGATGAGCCCCGAGACGATGCTGAACAGCGGCAGGATCGCCAGCTGGGGGAGGAGAGTGAGCCAGAAGATCTGCGGCCAGCTCCCGCTCTGGAAGGTGCGCTCGGTCCCCGTCAGGCTCAGGGTCACGCTCACCAGCGACGACACGTCGTAGTGGGTTCCGAGGTGAAATCGGGTGGCCACGACCCCGACGAGCGCGACGAACCCTCGGACGAGGAATGCGTAGGCCACGAGCGGGCGCAGGAGATCCCTGAATGGCCGCCCCTCGGCTCGAAGACACACCGCGAAGAATGCCCCGGCCACAGGCGCCATCCACGTGACGCCCACCACCTCGATGAGAAGCGCTGGTGCCGCGCTCTTCTCCAGCAGGACCCGCATCACGGTGACCAGCCAGGCCACCGCGGCCGCGCTCCAGAGCCAGTGGCGGCGCAGCCAGCTGGAGATCGGCCCGCCGAAGACGAGGCCTGCGAAGCCGAGGAGGAGGCACACGGCGGTGAGCACGTAGTAGTGCAGGCTTGCGGAGGCCGAGGACGTGCCCCTGAGATAGGACGGGCCCAGGACGACCAGCGCCGTCGTCTCCGTCTCGCGGAGGCCTTCGGCGGCGAGCCCGGCCAGGAGGAAGGCGAGGCCGGCGGCGCTGGAGGCGATCGAGGCGGTCCGGCGCCATTGGACAGGGAAGCGGGGCCAGAAATGCATGAGGCTGCCCAGGGCCCACGACAGGGCAATGGTAAGCGCCAGGGTACTCACAGAGGCGCAAGGTTATCATGGGCCGCGTGAGCTCCGAGACGAGCGCTGGCCTTTCCCGGGCTTCGCGTGAGGCCGACGACGCCACCCGCGGCAGCGCGATCAAGCTGGCGGCGGAGATCTCCTCCCGTCTGCTGCTCCTTGCCACCACGCTCCTGCTGGCCCGGGGACTGATCCTCGAAGACTACGGAGCCTTTGGACGCCTGGCCGCATACGCCCTGCTGTTCGCGGAGCTGGCCGAGCTCGGCCTCCAGCTCACCGCGACCCGCGCCCTCGTGGCGGGAACCCTGTCTCTTCGGGCCCTGGTGCGGGCACGTGTCGCTCTCTTCGGAGCCTTCGCGATCGTCGTCCTGGGAGCCGCCGCGTGGCTCGCCGCCAGCCCCGCCGCTGGCCGACTGCAACCTCTCGTCCTGACGCTGCTCGTCTTCTATTTCGCGCTGTCCGGTTGGGGGGAGTTCCTCGGGGTCGCGCTGCGCTGCCGCGGGGCCCGTGCGCACGAGGCCATCGTTCTCCTGGTGCTCCGGGCCGGAGGCCTGCTCCTCGTGGCCATGGCCCTTGCTGCCGGCGGGGGCCTCACCACCGTGGCGGCGGGCCTGGCGATCTCGCCCCTTCCCGCCCTGGGCGTGGGCGCCTGGATGCTCCTCCGGCGGCCCCCGGCGGCCCCGGCGCCCAATGCGTCTGTCGCCACGGTGCTCCTGTCGTCGGCGCCTCTGGCCGTCTACGGGGGGCTTCTTCTCCTGAGCACCCGGGTGGAGTTCATCATCTTCTCGATGGTCCGCGACGACGGCTCGACTGCTCTCCTGTTCGCCGCCGTCCAGGTGCTCTGGTTCCTGGCCATGATGCCCACGGCGATCGCGGCGGGGGCCATGCCCGCGTTGACGAGGGAGGCGCTGAAAGGAGGCGCGGGGGTGCGCCAGCGCACGTCGGCCACCCTTGCGTTGCTCGGCGCGCCGGCCGGAGTGGGGCTCGTGCTGGTCGCTCCCGGCGTTCTCGGCTTGCTCTTCGGCTCCCCCTACGAGGCGGCCGCGCGGAGCCTGCGTGTGCTCGCGCTGGCCGTGGTTCCCGTCTTCATGAACGCACTCCCCGTCTGGTCGCTGATCGCCGCGGGCCGCTCGTCGTGGCTCCCTGTATTGACTGGCACGCGAGTGGCGGTGGCGTTCGTGCTGGCGTTGCTGCTGATCCCGAGCTTGGGGGCGGTGGGCGCCGCCGCGGGGCTTGTGCTTGCCGAGGGGGTGCTGCTCCTTCTCGGCGTTCGCGCCTGCGCCGCTGCCGGGTTCCCCGTTCCGGTTGCACGGCCGGTGCTTCTCGCGCTGCTCGCCACCGTTCCAATGGCGCTGGCCGTGTCGGGGGTGCGAGAGAATCTGTTTCTGGCCGTCGCCGTGGGCGTCTTGACCTACGCGGCCACCCTGGCCGGAGCGTGGCGGCTCTTTCCGGCGCTCGCCGCACGAATGCTCGGGGGTTCCGTCGTCTCGGCTCCCGACGAGGAGGGCCGGGCGTGAGCGCAATGGACCTCTCCTCCAGTGAGCCGGCGTGGATCGATATCGAGGCGCTGGAAGCGTGCCGCGCTCGCCTGGCAATGGACGGGAGGAACGTTCTCGTCGTGGCCGGGGAGATCGACGTGGCGGCGCTCGAGACACCGGGATCGTTCGATGCAGCCTGGATCGCTCCGGGCGGCACCCGGGGTCTGGACGTGGCCGCACTTGGTCGCAGGGTGACCGCAGCCCTTCGGCCAGCTTCGCCGGTGGCCTGCGCGATCCCGGGGTGCTGGCCGCTCCCCGCGGTCCTCGAGAAGGCGCTCCGGGGCACCGGCGAGTGGCCGGAGCCGCGACGGGCCCGCGCGGAGGGGAGAGAGGGGCCCTGCCTCTCGGCCTCGTCGTGGCGAAAGGCCTTCGGCCCGGGCTTCTCGTGGCACCATGTGCGGGCCGTGGGTGTGCTGCTTCCGTTGCGACCGAAGGCCGAGTGGGCCGAACGCCACGCTCTCTCCCTGGGACTGCTCGCTGCGGCGGAGCACGTCGTCGCCTCGTGGCCTCTCTTGCGCACCCTGGGTGACAGCCTCCTGCTCGAGGGGGTCAGGCGATGAGCCCAAGACACTCTCGCCAGCCCGTCGTGCTCTACCAGCCCCGCGACGAGGGCGTGCGCATGCCGCTGGGGCTGCTTGCCGTCGCCTCGGCACTTCCCGACGAGCACGTCGTGCTGGTCGATGGCCGGCTCGACCTCGCCCCGGAGGCCAGGGTGGTCGAGCTGGCCGCCGATGCAGCCTGCCTGGCAGTGACGGTCCGGACGGGCCAGCCGCTGCGCGACGCGCTCAGCGTCAGCCGGGCCGCGCGGTGGGCCAACCCCCGTCTCCCGGTCATCTGGGGGGGGCCGCACGCCACCTTCCTGCCGGGCCAGTGCCTGGCCACGGGAGACGTGGACGGCTGCGTCGTCGGGGCAGGAGAGCAAGCCATTGGCGCGTGTCTCGCTGCGATTCGTTCGGGAAGCGGGCTCGGGGAGGTCGCAGGTGTCGCCGTCCCCGGCCAGGAGTCCGTCAGAGCGCTGCTTCCCCCGGCGGCCGATCGCGTGCGCCCCGCGGAGTACGGCCTCCTCGATCTCGCCCGGTACTTCAGGGTGCGCGGAGGCCGGCGGCTCGACTACTCGTCGAGCCGTGGACGGACTGGGGCAGGGGCAGAGGCCGGGCGCTGGTGGACCCTGCCTCCGGACCGCGTCGTCGCCGAGGTGAGCGAGCTGGCCGACCGGCACGCGCTCGAGGCGGTCCTCTTTCAGGAGGAGGACTTCTTCGCGGACGCCTCCCGGGTCGACGCGCTGGCCCGCGGCCTCGTCGACGAGGGCCGCAGGGTGAGTTGGGAGGTGGGGGCTCGGCCGGAGGACGTACTCAGGACCGGTGCGGAGGGTCTACGGCTTCTCCGCGAGAGCGGGTGCGGGCGGATCCACGTCCTCATCACTCCGGGGAGCGCGCTGCTGGGGGAGAGTCGCCAGAAGCTGCTCGAGGCCGGATCGCTCCTGAACGCCGCGAGGGTGGCCGGGCGATTCGTACTCTTCGTGGACGCCCCGCGGCCGGACTACGACGGCATTGCCGCTGCCGATTCGGTGGCCCGCGCGTTGACGGCCATCAACCCGCGGTTCGAGACGCCCCTCGAGCGCAGGCGGGTCTATCCTCCCGAAGAGGATGCCGCCGGGCCCGCCGATCTCCAGGGCTGGGTCGAACAGGAGCAGGCTCCGTGGCCGAACCCCCGGGCCGAGCGCCGGCTGCGGCGTCGGCTCTTCTTCCTCACCGAGGCACAGCGCCCCCCCGGGCGGCTGCTCGGCAAGCGCCTGGTGCACATCCTGGCCCGGGCCCGTGTGAAGGCGGGCTTTTTCGTCCTCGACATCGAGCGCCTGATCGTGGAGACCTCGACGATTCTCCGCACCGGCCGGCGCTGGCGTGCACCCCGGGTCGACTGAGACTGACGTTGCTATAATCCTCGCATGCAGCGAGACGGTGTGGGAGAGACAGTATGAAAGACTTGGGCGAGATCCTCTCGGCGATGGTCGGTCAGAAGGACAAGATTGCCGATCGCGGAGAGCTCCTTCTCGACATGTCGGACCTGATCGTCAAGGCGGTCGGCTAGGCCTTCAACTGCAGGCCGGACGAAGTCGCCATCCTGCTGATGACGACCGACGGCAAGCATCTCCGCTTCGTCGCTCCCCGCGCCTTCGCCCAGCTCGGCACGATCCCCCTCACGAAGCGCGATGCGATCGCGGTCCGCGTGGTCACGAGTCGCAAGGGCGAGGTGATCAACAACGTGCCGATGGTGAAGCACGTGACGTTCTTCGAGAGCGTCAAGCTCCGCGACCAGCCGACGCCAACCCAGAAGATGGTGACGACGCCGATACTGGTTCGGCAGCAGGTGATCGGCGTCGCGGAGATCAGCCGCAAGGGAGCAAACGCCGGGGCCGCTGGTGCGGACTTCACCGATGCGGACCTGAAGCGGGCCCGGGAGATCTTCGAGCGGCTCGCTCCCTACTTTGCGGAAGCCCGGCCCGACGACTTCTAGCTAGTCGTCCACGAGGACGAATCCCGAGTCGTCCGTGTAGAACGCCCGACCCGCTGGCGAGAGGGGCTGGGCCTTAGCACGGAAGGTGTTCCCGGCCGCGGTGACGGTGAAGCGGTACTGCTGGCGGACCCAGCCGTTTTCGCTCCGCCTGGCGGTGAGCGGCAGATCGCCCGCCTTCAACAGCTCGTCCAGCGTGCCATACCGGCCCGTCCTTCTACGATGTGCCTTCTGTGCGCTCAGGATCCATGCGAGGCCGCGCACCGCCGGCTGCTCGGCCGGGCCGTGGCGGGGAATGCGCGGACGTCGCTTGTACTGGCCCGAGGAGCCGAAGCTCGAGCTAGAGCCGGAGCCTCTGCCCGAGCGGTACTGGTCGGCCAGCGCGTTGCCAGCCGCCCGGCCGTCCGGAGCCTCTTGCGGGAGCTGGTCGAGAAAATCGTCGGCCGGCGGTGGAGGTGGCGCCGCCTGAGGGGGCGGCGGCGCCGTCTGAGCTCCGGTCGACCCGACGGGTGCAGGCTGCTGTTGGACGGGCACCGTCGACCGCGGCGCGGCAGTCGCGCTCCGCGGCCTGGTGGCGGGTGCAGAAGCCGCCGGTTGCTCGGGAGTGTCCGACGACGCCGGAGCGACGGTGGGCGAGGCGGCTGGGAGAGTGGGCGTCGCTCCCTCCGGAGGGGTCGTGAGCTGAGCCACCGCCTCGGGCGGGGCCTCCGCTGCGGGCTCCCCTGGCCTCAGAAAGAACCACGCCCCCACGGCGAGGATTCCCAGCAGGACGACGGCCGCGTGGAACCGGCGGCGGCGAGATCCGGGTCGGGGGCACCGGTGCTGTCCCGCCCTGCTCGAGGGTCGGGGCGGGCGCCGCCTCCGGAGCTGCAGGGCGATTCCCCGCGCCAGGCCCTTCCCGCCGCTTCGCTCGGGTTGGCGACGTGTCGAGGAGATCGTGCCCTGCGCCGTGGGCGGGCTGGAGATCGTCGGCGCGTTCGGCGCCGTGAGCGTCGCCGTGGGCACATCGGTGGTGCGCACCGTGGGGATCTGGCCAGGCTGGGTCAGAGCCAGGAGCTCGTCGGCCATCTCGCGCCCGGTCTTGTAGCGTGTGGCGACCTCCTTCGAGAGAGCCTTCTTGACGATCCGCACCGCCTCGTCCGGGATCGAGGGATCGATCTCCTGCAGGGCGTCCGGCTCCGCGGTGATGACCTTGAAGATCAGCGCCGTGATCGAGTCTCCACGGAAGGCCTTGCGCCCGGCGAGGAGCTCGTAGAGCACGCACCCGACGGAGAAGAGGTCGCTTGGCCCCAGGACCTTCTCGCCCTTTGCCTGCTCCGGGCTCATGTACGACGGGGTCCCCAGAAGGCTCCCGGTCGCGGTCAGGTTGTCGGCCGACTCGGTGGCCCGGGCGATACCGAAGTCCGCGACCTTCACCCGCTCCCCGGCCTCCACCATGATGTTGGCGGGCTTGATGTCGCGATGGACGACGCCGTGCGTGTGGGCGAAGTCGAGGGCGTCGGCGACCTGGGCGGTGAGCCCGGCTGCCCGCTCGACGGGGACCTTTCCGCTCTCGGCAATGATGCGGTCGAGCCCCACGCCGTCGATGAACTCCATGGCGATGTAGCTGAGGCCGTCGGTGTTCCCGATGTCGTAGATGGTGACGATGTTCGGGTGCTTGAGCTGGGCCGAGACCGTGGCCTCGCGCTTGAAGCGGACGAGGAGCTCGTCCAGGCTCGCCACCGAGGCCGCCAGGCCCTCGAGCCGGATGGTCTTGATCGCGACCATGCGCCCGAGGGTCGTGTCCTTGGCCTTGAAGACGGTGCCGAACGCACCGGCCCCGAGCTTCTGAATGATCTGGTAGCGCCCCGCGATCTCGCTCGGCAGGGGGGCGGCTGGCTTGCTCTCGCTCACTTTACTCGCCTCCCCTCTAGTGTCCCGTTACAGAAGTTAGCATCAGGAGTCTGTTTGGTCGATAGCGATCGTTCGTTGAGCGAAGCGGGCGATGCTGGCCAGGATCTGATCGGCGGTCTTGGTCCACACGAA
>Ga0310121_10001077_pt1 | contig 28782 bp, 27 predicted proteins | sample CB27_Tmax_986_MG_FD_203504 | JGI IMG/M metagenome (GOLD analysis project Ga0310121, IMG submission 203504) | Marine microbial communities from Western Arctic Ocean, Canada - CB27_Tmax_986 | ecosystem: Environmental > Aquatic > Marine > Oceanic | place: Canada: Western Arctic Ocean | collected... | reverse complement strand
GGGTTAGTCCCGGGACATGAAGATGCGTAGTACGTAATAGAACATCAGCGCTACGGAGGCAAAAAGCTCAAGCGATGCACCGACATAACGGTCTTCCGGATAGTGATGAAGTATGTTGGAGGTGTCGTAGAGAATCGCGCCACCCGCCAGCGCGACCATGGCGATGGAGAACCACAGGCCGAGTTCGAATCCGAACAGCACCCCGCAGACGATTGCAATCAGCGCTAGCACTCCAGCAAAACAGAGGGTGCCACGCAGAAAAGAGAAATCTTTCCCGGTCACAAACACAATCGCAGTGAGTCCCAGGAATCCGGAAATGGTCACATAGGCGGCATTCCGGATGATGGACCCCTCGTACAGGGTTGCCATCCACAAGAGCGGCACCATGATGATTGCCTGTGCAATGACGAAACCAACCAGCGCCGCATACTGGGCGGAAAGAGATTTGGCGGAATGGGCAACACGGCTTGCCAACCATCCAACCACCATAAATCCGCCTAACGCTATGAGCCATCGACCGTGCATGGCTCTCGCAAAACTCTCCGCAACTCCGCTCCTGAACAGAGCGATTTCGATTCCGGTGAAAAGCACGATCGCACCGAAGAGGTGCATGTAGGTCTTGTTCAAAAAAGCCGCGCGAGAGGAATCGGAAAGTTCGAATACGGAAGTCTGGCTGGCAGGCGCGTAAGGCTGGTTCATTCTATGTCCCCTCTATACAGGTTGGAAGTTGGAATGATTCGACGCAGCAACTCTGTGTGAACCTCGATCCGGAGTAAAGAATTTTGCGCCGGGATTTTCCGCGGTTTGGCGGTGAAAGCTTGATCTCAACAGACCGGAACTCGGGCGAGCTTCGCTACATTTCTTTAATAAAACTCGTCCCATCGGTTGGGTGTTTCCCCTTCGAAAAGCCCCAGGTACTTTACTTCGCGAATCAATTCGATTCCGAATTTTTCCAGTGCCGCGTCCTTCATCAGCACTGCTAGGTCCCTCACATTCTGAGCCGTACCGCCGGGGCCTTTGACGATGATATTCGCATGGCGATCGAATACCCGGGCACCTCCCACACGCAATTCTTTCGCTCCTGCCTGCTCGAGAAACCAACCAGCCGCCTGGCGACGCCCCGCGGCGGAGGTGGGTTCGATATTTCGGAAAAAACTTCCGATGCAGGGATCGCGCTCCAGGTCCGGATGCTTCTCGGCGCGCGTCTTGAGAATCCGCTCTCTCTCCGGAATCAAATCCTGCCTGTTCCCTTTCCGAAGGTTCACTGTAACATCGACCACGATGTCGCGGGAATTCTTGAGCGCGGAACTCCGGTACGAGAAGTCCAACTCGCCCCGATGTACGGAGCGGGTCTTTCCGCTCCGATCCATGAGCGTGACACACCGGATAACGTCCCCGATTTGCTTTCCCCAGGCGCCGGCATTGCCAACGACCGCGCCCGCGACGGTCCCGGGAATTCCGGTGCAACAAGTCAGTCCTTCGAGTCCGTTGCCGGTACTCCAGGCGGCTACGTCGTCCAGGAATGCAGCGCCATCCACGATGATTTGCGCCGGTCCGATCTCACGGATCGCAGGGTTGTCGGAGGCGTACCTCAGCACCGTTCCGGGCAGTCCCGCGTCTGATATCAGAATATTGGATCCGCCTCCGATGAGGACGAACGGGTCCTTTGCAGCGTGTAATGCAACGACTGCTTCCCGCAATTCGGTTGCGCATTCGCAACAAACCAGACCAGGGCAAACGCCCCCAAGACGAAAAGTAGAGTAGTCGGCAAGGGTGATGGAAGAGTCGAGTCGTAGCGCGCTGTCCGTGCTCATTCCTTAACCAGTACGGAATCACCCTCTTCCAGCCGGGCGAGAAGCCACAAGTAGTCGGACAGCCGGTTGATCCAAACCAGGATCCGGTCGTTGCCGATGTGTCCTTCCCTGAACAACCGAACAACGCCCCGCTCAATTCGCCGGGCGATCGTCCGCCCATGATCGATATGACCCCCGGCAAGCGTACCCCCGGGAATGATAAATCCGCCGGGCATATTGATTGCGCTCTCCAAGGCGGCGCACCGGTCATCGATATCCTCGATCATTGGCCGGTCGACTTTTCGCTTCAGCATATTCAGGCCGGCATCGGTGGTCGCCAGCTCCGCGCCCACGACAAAAAGAGCATTCTGAACGTCAAGGATTGCATCCCGCACATCCTTTCGCTGGGAGGCCGCCCGTGCGACCCCAAGCACGCTGTTCAATTCGTCGACATCGCCATAGACAGAGGTCCTGGGAGAATCCTTGTCTACAAGCTCACCCGAGAACAAGGACGTCGACCCCTTGTCTCCAGCGCGGGTTGTAATGGAATAGGATGACATCGTGCCCTTATGAAGTAGATCCCCGGCCCTTGTGGTCGGGAGCCCCAGGTTGCGCGGGCTCTACTAGCAATCTCCTAAATTGTCGTACAATGATTGAAGCTACTTTGGGAGAACATTCAAAATGATTCTTACGCTGGCCTCCAACGCACCGGCCTTTTCCTGGACCAGGCCGGCCGCGTTTTCGCCGAGGCGCTGCCGCGACTCCGGACTTTTCAGCAATTCTTCGACGGCCTCACCAAGCGCCTTGGAGTCCGGCACCTGCAGGATCGCATCGGCACGAATAAAATCGTCCATCACCACTGGAAAGTTGGACATGTTGGGGCCGACGATCACTGGTTTTCCATAGAGGGCCGGCTCAATAATATTATGCCCGCCCTCTGAGCACAGACTTTTTCCGACAAAAATTATGTCTGCGTGCCGGTAAAAACTTCTTAGTTCTCCGGTGGTATCGATGAAAAACACATCCTTTGCCTCGCCGTTCCCGTCTTCGGATTCGCTGCGCAACTGGACGGTTAAATTTCTACGGTCGATTTCCTCCAGAACTTCTTTCCTTCGCTCCACATGGCGCGGCGCCAGGGCGAGAACCAGGTTCGGGTACTTGGTGCGGAGATCGCAATAGATATCCAGGAGAACACCTTCTTCTCCAGCCCAGGTGGATCCACCGAGCAGTATGCATTGACTGCCGTTCATCCCCGCGGACCGCAGCACTTGACCGGCGAGAGTCTCCGCCTCCTCGTTGGATTCGGCCACTTCGTACTTGGCGCTATTGAGGACATGGATTCGCTCGGGCGGCGCTCCCAGAGCCATGAATCGCTCCCGATCTTCTTCCCCTTGAACACACAAAGATTGGAAACAGGGAAGAATTCTCCGGGTAAACAGTTTCACCTTGCAGTAGCGCGGGAAGGAATTATCGGAAATCCGCCCATTGACCAGAAACAGGGGTACGCCGAGACGATGAACGGCCCGGATAAAATTCGGCCACAATTCCCCTTCCACCAACAGCACGGCCGATGGGCGAATCAGCGACAGGGAACGGGCGCCGTTCCAAGGGAGGTCGGCGGGGAAATAGATCAGGAGGTCGGGATCTTTCACCTGCTCTACACCGAGGGCATAGCCGGTGGAGGTCGTTGTTGACACCAGGAAGCGAAGCGTCGGCCGTCGTGCCCGCAGCGCATCCATGAATTTGAAGGCAACGAACATTTCGCCCACGCTCACGGCGTGGATCCAGACCCTTCCCCCCTCCTCCAGTTTTTTCCGGAGTTCGGGATCATACCGGCCCAGCCGATGACCGAAATTTTTGAGGTAACCACCTCGCCGAATCATGCGCCAGATGAACTTCGGCAACATGATCAGGAACCCGACGAGGAAAAGGATGTTGTAAGTAAACCAAATCATAAAGACCGAAAACAATCCGTTCCGTATTCCATTGGAAAACCGAATCAAAAAAACGGGTTCGAAACGGTCCCCCCGCTATCGATCCACACTGGAGTACAACTCATCACCAGAATCCGCGTGCGAGATAATAAAATCCTCCACGTGAAGATTGCCGTTGGAAACAAACGTCAGCGCACCCATGTGGTTCTCTTCCAGGGCCATGAGACTCTTCTCATCCTCTTTCCGGAGGCGATCCATCAAAAGTGGATTCACCGTGACCTTCAGCGGCAACTCCTCCTTCATGCTCTTTCTCTTCCGAAGCACTTCCTCGATGTGCCGCTGCAGCTCCACGCTGACGCTGAGCGCGGACTTTATTTTCCCTTTGCCGACACAATACGGGCAATTCATGAACGTCGTATCCCGGATGCTTTCCTCCGCCCGTTGCCGCGTCATTTCCAGCAGTCCAAGCTGCGAGATCGGCAGAATGTTGGTACGGGCTTTGTCCTGTCGAAGACTGTCGCGCAGGGTCCTGAAGATCTGGTTCTGATTCTTCTTCATCTTCATGTCGATGAAATCGATAATGACCAGTCCACCGATGTTTCGAAGACGTAGTTGCCGGGCAATCTCTTCCGCCGCCTCCAGGTTGACCTGCACAATCGATTCTTCCTGGGTGTTGGCTCCCTTGTGCCGTCCGGTATTGATGTCGATGGCGACCAGCGCTTCCGTTTCATCGAACACGAGATACCCACCGGACTTCAGGCGGATTTTTCGGCTGAAAGCGTTGTCGAGTTGCCGCTCCACGTCGAAGTGCTCGAAAATCGGCGTGGCGCCGTCGTAGAGCTGCACTTTGCCTTTCACGCGCCGGGAAACACGCGCGACGAGATCACGCATCCGCTCATATTCGTCGCGCGAGTCGATGACGATCCGGCCAACATCCTCGGTGAGAGAATCCCGAACCACGCGCTCGATCACATCCGGTTCGTTGTACAGTCTGCAGGGGGCGGGATCGTCCCGCTTGCCGGATTCGATATCTTCGAGAATGGTGCTCAACGAACGCATATCGCGCGCAAACGAAGTCTTGCGGGCGCCCGCGGCGACGGTACGAACGATCAGCCCGTTATTCTCGGGTATCGGAAGACGTGCCAGAATTTTTTTAAGTCGCTGCCGTTCCTTTGCGTCTTCTATTTTTCGCGACACTCCCTTCAGGGATGTGCCGGGAAGGAGGACCAGGTAGCGACCGGGGATACTCAAGTTGGCGGTTACTCGAGGACCCTTGGTTCCGATAGCTCCCTTTGTTACCTGGACTACGATCTCGGAACCGATGGGGTGAATCTTAGTCATCTCACCCGGCGTCCACTTCTTGCGACGAGCGGTCTTCCTCCGGTTGGTTCCCTCCTCCTCCTCGAGACGCGCGGCATCTTCTGGAATCATATCCCAGTAGTGGATAAAGGCATTTTTCCTCAGGCCGATATCGACGAATGCAGCCTGCAAGCCGTCTTCCAGGTTCTGGATCTTTCCCTTGAAAATACTCCCGACGATCTGTTCGTCGGACGGACGCTCAATGTAGAAGTCATCCAGTTTGCCTTCTTCCAGGACCGCGATGCGGACCTGAAGGCTTTCCATGTTAACAATAATTTCTTTGGTATGTTTTTTCATGCCAAACATTGGCTTTATCTCCCTGCGCTTCCGGCCGTCATCGCTGGGCGCGGCGAACGTATACGCTCTGGACGATACCGAGTCCGCACATGGTTACAACCATGAACGAGCCCCCGTAACTTACGAGGGGCAACGGTAATCCCGTAATTGGCATCATCCCTATCGTCATTGCGATATTCACGAATACGTGACTGAAAATGATCGTCGCCACGCCAACCGATAATAATCGGCCTAATTTATCTCTTGAAACCAACGCTGCGCGAAACGCGCACAGCAGTATTGCGGCATACAGAGCCAGAACCAACGCGGCACCGACGAAACCGGTCTCTTCGGCGATCACGCTGTAAATAAAATCGTTATCCGCGACGCTGCGCGGCAAAAAACCGAGAACGTTCTGCGTTCCTGCCAGGTACCCTTTTCCGGTGAGCCCACCGGATCCAACTGCGATTAGTGATTGCTGCTTGGTCCAACCGTATACAAGCGGATCCGAATCGATATTCAAAAAGACATCGATTCGATGTTGCTGGTAATCATCCAATACCTGGTAGCCGAGGGGAAGTGCCAGCAGACCGAGAACGCCGAGACAGCAAAGGATTCGCAGCGGCACGCCGGCGACAAAAAGGAGACACGCGGTGAGCGGAATCAGCACGGCTGCCGTACCCAGGTCCGGTTCTATGAAAATAAGGAAGAATGGAACGGCCGCAATGACCCCGGCAAGCGCGACGACGTACAGCCGCCGGGAATCCGTAGAGGAAAGACTGAGGAAGCGGGCCAGGGCCAACAAGGTGCCCAATTTTGCGATTTCTGAAGGTTGGATGTCGAACCAGGGAAGCGAGATCCAGCGGGTGGCACCGCTTCTCGTCTCCCCGATCACCAGCACCAGCAAAAGCAAGAGGAGCGCGCAGCCGTAGAGCAACCAACTGCACCTCCCCAGCCAGTGGTAATCGATCAGCGCAACAATCAGAAAAACTCCAATGCCCAGGATCGCCCACACGATCTGCTTCCGGTAGTCGGTATTCACCGGGATTCCCTCGCCCCGGTAGGATGCGCTGTACACGAACAGAACCCCCAGCACGACCAGGACAAGCAACGCGGCCAACAGCCACCAATCCAGCCGCTTCAGGAAGTACACCATGAGGGTTCTATCCATGGCCGGCCTCCGGTGGCGCTTCGGATACCGTCACTTGAAACAGTTTGCCGAAAATCCTTTGTAGACGCGGCCCCACATCCGCGCCACCCCCGGTGGCCGCATGGTCAAGAACCATCGCCACCGCGTAGCGAGGCTCATCGAATGGGGCGAAGGCGATCATCCAGCCGCGTTTCTTCCCCAGCGCCTTTGGACCGAACTCCGCGGTTCCGGTTTTGCCCGCGATCGCCACCCCCGGCACGGCCGCATTGCGGCCGGTACCCCTCGCGGACATCACGGTATTCAGCATCGCCTGGCGCACGATTCCAAGGGAGGCGTCCGACCAGTCCAACCGATTTGCCACGGTGGCGGGCTGCTCGCTGAACGTTTGACCTCCGGGCGCGCGGATGCCCTGCACCAGGCGTGGTCGGTATAAGGTGCCGCCATTGGCGATCGCTGCCGTCACCAGCGCCATCTGTAACGGGGTTACCGTGATCGGGCCCTGGCCAATCGAAAGATTGCAGGTATCTCCGTCCCACCACGATTCGTCCAGCCGCTCACGCTTCCAAGCGGCGTCCGGCACCAGGCCCGCCCGCTCGCCCCCGATTTCAATTCCCGCCTGACGGCCGAGTCCCACGGCGTGAGCCATGTGAACGATGTACTCCTCCCCCATGGCAAGGCCCGCAGTAAAAAAATAAACATTGCAGGAACTTTGAATCGCGTTGGCCAGGTTCATGTCGCCGTGCCCGTAGGTCAGCCAGCAACCGAATTTATGGGAGCCGAGCATGAAGTACCCGGGACAGTGAACGACGTGACCGGGATCCAGCTTTCCATTTTCCAGGCCGGCAAGCGCCACGATCGGCTTCACGATGCTCCCGGGCGTGTAGCTCCCCTGGATGGCCCGGTTCAAAAGAGGGTGGTCCGGATTTTGAAGGATTACATTCCAGGATTCGGTGGTAATGAAAGGCACGATGATGTTCGGATCAAAGGAAGGCGAACTCGCCATCGCCAGGATGTCTCCATTGCGCGGATCAACAATGACCGCGGAACCCACCGCATCCTGAAGCTCTTCTTCCACGGCCTGTTGAATCGTCACATCGATTGCCAGCTGTACATCGCTTCCGGGCTTCGGGAGTTCGACCACGATGTCCTCACGGTGGAATCCCTCCACGTCCACGCGCATCAGCCGGCCGCCGGCCTGGCCCCGAAGCACATCGTCGAACCGTCTCTCGATTCCGCTCTTGCCGATCATCTCGTCGGTGTAAAAATGGAACGGGCGCTGCGCATCATGGAGCATATTGGTTCGGCCTACATAACCGATGACGTGGCTCGCCAACGCGCCCTGGGGATATTCGCGAACCGCTTCAACCTGGATATCCACGCCCGAAAACATTGAACACTGCTCGGCAAACCGCGCCAGCGCGGCCTCGTCCAAATCGCGCCAGGCCATCAGTGGAAGCGGCTTTAAATTGAGAACGTGGTCGTTGACTTCCTTCTCCCCGGCGGTGGCCGGGTATCCAACTACCGGCCGCAATTTTTCAAAAGTCTCCGAAACCTTGGCTTTTACCAGGCGGAGCTCCTCCAGAAAGATCGCGACGTTGTAGCTTGGCCGGTTATCGGCAAAGATTTTGCCGTTCCGATCCAGGATCTGGCCCCGCATGCCCGGCATCCGGATCCACCGCATGCTCTGCCGGTCCAGCGCGATCTCATACTTGGAGGTGCTGGCGACCTGGATATTGTAGAGGGAGACGATCAACACCCCGAACGCAAGAAGCATCAACGCCAGCAATGCGCGCGCTCTAACGACATCCGAGGCTACCTTTTCACGACGGGATCCAATCATGGCATCGCGCCTCCATCGGTGCCGAGTCGCGCGTCGAGATAGTCAACGAACCGAAAGATCAGGGGCACCGTAATGACGCCCAGCGCCGTGGTTGCGAGGATGCGGGACAGGAACAAGGCGGAGTCGAAAACGATGTGCCCGCCGGTAAACAGCATGATGCCCAGGAACAACGAAGCCACGCCCGCGGCCACCGCGCCGATAATGATGTGGGTCACCGCACGCAACGTGAACAGCAGGTTTTGAAAGTGATTCACCACAAGCCCGATCACACCGAAACAGGCCGACGAATATCCGATGGGACCCATTCCCAGCGCATCCTGGATAAACCCGCCTGCCACGGCCGCGATCAGCATCATCCGCCGGTCCCGGACCAGAGCGTAATAAATCACAACTCCAAGCAACGCCGGCGGCTTTGCGATCGGCAGCCATGGAGCCGCCTGCACCATGCCGGCGACGTACAACGAGAAGAGCATGATCAGGTAGGCCATTATTCTTCCCGGACCTCCCCGGCACGCTTCTGAAGCAACTCATCCACCGGGTCCCTGGCTTCCACCACGACGAAAGCATGAGTCAGTGCGGAAAGGTCGGACCGAACAATCACCCGCGCCTGCTGTCCGAGCCCCATCGTGTCGAGTGCCACCGACTCTACATAACCGACCATCAGCCCCTTGGGAAATATTCCGCCCAGGCCCGAGGTGATCACGGTGTCCCCTTGCCTGATTCTCGCCCGCTTGCTAACGAAGCTCATCTGGCAGACCACGCGATTATCTTCGGGGTGGCCGAGGCCCGACAGGACTCCGTAGGTTCCAGTCCGCATGATCTGAACGGATACCTTGCAGTTCGGGTCGGACACCAACAGCACTTCCGTCGACTTGGGCGAGCTTTCAACCGTCTTCCCAATCAAGCCCTCGGGCGTGATCACGGCCATATCCGGCTTGATCTTGTTCAAGTACCCCTTCCCGAGATGAACCGTCTGCCACCACCCGGTAACATCGCGCCCAATAATTTCGCACGACACCAACTCCCGGTCTGATCGCTCTTCGTAGAGCAACTGATCCCGTAGTTGTACATTCTCCTGTTCCAGTGCCTTCAATGTGAGCACATCATTTCTCAATTGCACGAGTTCCGTTTCCAACCGTTCATTCTGCGCCATCACGTCGCCGATATTCCGGACCGCGGAGACGTTTTCCCGGGTCCTTCGCACGCCGCCGGCAACCATTTGTTGCACGGGCGCAAAGGCTCCCCGGACGATGGACTTCAATCGCCCCGTGGTCCCGTCCCCTAGGCTCAGGATTCCCACCAGGGAAATAATCACCACGAACCAAACAATAAATCCGCGTACTCTCACCTTTCTCCTGGACGACATTCCGGCAATTGACCGGAGTCCGGCACAGTCGCCCTGCGGCGTGTTGCCGGGTCGTCATCTAGCATTGCGTGAGATGGGGAGGAGGGATTACAGATCTTGAAGAAAAGTCAGCGTATTAACCACGTTCGGTACCTGCTATTTTCCTCAGGAAATTCAATTCGTGAAGCACAACCCCGGTGCCTTCAGCCACCGCGCTGAGCGGATCATCGGCCACGTGCACCGGCAATCCAGTTTGCTCGGCGATCAGGCGATCCAGCCCGCGCAACAATGCGCCGCCGCCCGCCAGCACCAATCCGCGATCCACCAGGTCCGCGGACAATTCCGGCAGACATCTTTCCAAGGTAATTCGAATCGCTTCTACAATTGTGGAGATCGGCTCCTGGAGGGCCTCGCGCACTTCCTCGGAAGTCAGCGTCAAGGTTTTCGGCAATCCCGCGACCAGGTCCCGGCCTTTCACTTCCATCCCCGTTTCCTCTTCCATGGGGTAGGCAGAACCTATCGAGATCTTAATTTCCTCCGCCGTGCGTTCGCCGATCATCAAATTATACGCCCGCTTCACATACTGGACGATCCCTTCATCCATCTCGTCACCGCCGACACGAACACTGCGACTGAATACGATTCCCGCCAGCGAGATCAACGCGACTTCCGTCGTGCCGCCCCCGATGTCCACGATCATATTCCCGGCAGGCTCCTGGACAGGCAGCCCTACCCCAATCGCAGCCGCCATCGGCTCTTCGATTAAGTATACCTCCCGCGCGCCTGCATGAGTGGCCGAGTCCTTCACTGCGCGCTTCTCAACTTCTGTAATTCCACTTGGCACTGCCACAATCACTCTCGGCTTCACCATCACTCTGCGATTGTGCACTTTACGAATAAAATAACGGAGCATTGCCTCCGTTATCTCGAAATCCGCGATGACCCCTGCCTTGAGCGGCCGGATCGCAACGATACTACCGGGTGTCCGGCCCAGCATGCGCTTCGCCTCTTCTCCTACCGCCAGCACGCGATTGCTACCCGACTGAATGGCAACCACTGACGGCTCACGAAGCACAATCCCCCGGTCTTTTACATAGACGAGGGTATTCGCTGTTCCCAGATCAATCCCAATGTCATTGGAAAAGACGCCGAAAAGACGTCCAAACATTATAGAAATTCCTTAGATAAAAAATGGAAAATCCCAACCGAAATCATATGGAAAATCGATGTTCGTACTTTGGGGAAGGGACTGAATCCAGTCAAGCGTCATTCTCAGCCTCTCCTTCCCTTGCCCCGTCGCCAGGCATTACGTCAAGCACATCTACGAGTCGCTGAGCCGGCGGCAATTCCTCATCCTCGGCACTTCCTCCATGTGACCGGCGCTCGATTGAGGTGACCAGGCCCCGAACCAGGTCCCGGCAACTTTGCTCCCGGCCGGCCGCATCCAGCTCGGACACGTCAATAAACCCAGCCGCCATGTGATGATGGCCTCCCGCCGTGCCCCGTTTTCCGATCTGGCGGTTCAACAGCCGTCCGCAGCGGGCCCTGGGATCACTGCTCCGGATGGATATCAACAGTCGCCCGTTCATCCAGGCCACGCAAAAGGCCCAGGTAATGCGCTCCATACGGTGCAACATATCCGCCACCTCGGCTACGATTTCGGGCTGCTGCACCGCTTCGATTGTGGTCCAGACAACCCGCCCGTATACGAAGGCGTTCCTCATCGCCTCCTGAAGACTCACATAATACATCCGGGGCAGCGGTGCATGTCGGATCCTTCCCAACTGCGACAGATTGGCACGCGCCAGAAGCTCAACATACGCCTGGAGATCCTCTTCCGTGCTGTCTCGCGATAAATCCAGAGTTTCGCTGGCAATCGCGTACGCCATCACCGTGGCCAGCCACTTCGGGATCGCGATGTCACACATCTTCAGGTATTTATAGATCATGGTGCAGGTAGCGCCGGCACCGCTCTGAATTTCGACAAAGAGCTCTTTGGCCGGGCGCGCATTCCGCTTCAGCGGATGATGATCAATGACCGCGACCGGCTCCGCGTACGGTGGAATGGTTACATTCGTGGACCAGGGGGAGGTGTCCAAAAGGATGCATGGTACCGTCCGGCTGGGAGGACTCTCCCTTGATACCAATCCCCATGAATAGCGGATCTGTCGTAGCAGTTCGCGATTTTCAGCGCGCGAAACGGTGCCCGTAAAGAGAATCTGCCCCCGAATCCCGAATTGTCTCGAAAGCAACAGGTACATGCCCGCCGCAGACGCCAGTGCATCCGGATCAGGATAATTGTGCGGGATCAGTAGTACGCGCCCGCGAGCCGGAAGAACTTCACCCAACTGGCGTATGACATCAGGAACGTCGGCCGGATCTTTCTGATTCGACTCCGACATTTGAAGCATTGTAGCCACCGGGTCCACATTGGCAAGCAGGAGCTTTGCAATGGCCACACCCGGCCGCTTTTAGAAGTTCGGTATTTCGTGTTTTCATTCTTCAGAAAACCGTGCAAAGATATGGTAAAAGAGCAGTCATTCACGGGAGCGGATCGAAACCAGACATGGAATGCACGGCCTCGACCTCATTCTAAATAAGACCAGCCATCTGCTGGTTCTGCGCGAACTCTATCACGCTGAAGAAGCACTGACCGGGCGCGAACTGCAGCGGCGCACCGGCCTGTCCAACCGGGCAACTATGCTCGCGCTTGAGTCTCTTGTGGATACGTCGGTGGTTCGCTGCGAAACCACCCCCCAGGCCAACTGGTATGAGGCGAACTCAAACAACTACTTTTTTTCCCGGGCGCTCAAGGTGGTTTTCGAAACCGAAGATATGTTCTGGGATGATCTCCGAAAAGTCATTCGGAAAACGATCCTCCCGCGTCCCACGGCGGCGGTGATCACGGGTCCCCTCGCGCGCAACGATGCAGAGTCTTCCGGCAAACTCGAAATCACGATGCTTTTCAGCTCGGGCAGAAATCGAATGCGCGCCTTTCGCACCTTCGAAGATTTAATCGAAGCGGTCTGGGAACGCTACGCGCTGAACGTCGAGGCGAACTGGCTCGACGGAAATAGCGTGGAATTGGAAGAGTACGAAACGCTTTGGCGACGCATCGAGAGAGAAGGCGTGCTTCTGTTTGGAACCCTGCCGTGAGAAGTCGGCTGGGATGATTCAATCCAGCCATCCACTCCTCTTTCTTCATGTCCCTCCCTATCTACGACATCCACCTCGAGCTCCTCTCCTCCCTCAATGCCTGTCCACGCCTTGTCCTCACTGCACCGACCGGTTCCGGCAAGTCCACCCAGGTACCCCAGATGCTGCTGGATGCCGATGCCGTAGAAGGACAGATCGTGGTGCTGCAGCCCCGCCGCATTGCGGCGCGAATGCTTGCCTCGCGCGTCGCGCAGGAAAGAAACTGCCGCCTGGGCGGTGAAGTCGGCTACCATATTCGCCTCGATCGGAAGGCCGGACCGGGAACCCGAATTCTCTACGTTACGGAAGGAATCCTCCTGCGGGAGTTTCTTCATAATCCGAATCTCGATGGAATCGGGTGTGTGGTTTTCGACGAGTTCCATGAGCGCCACCTCTACGGAGACATTACTATGGCTCGGGCACGGCAACTGCAGGCAGCTTCCCGTGACGACATGAAACTGCTGGTCATGTCCGCCACGCTGGACGTGGCCACCATCGAGCGGGCACTGGATCCGTGCTCCACCCTATCCGCGGAGGGGCGAATCTTTCCGGTGGAGATTGAGCACGTGGATTCCAAGATCGATTTCAACAAAAGGCCGGTCTGGGACGCCGCAACCCAGGCCTGCGAGCTGGAATTGGCAGGATCCGACGAAGGTGACATCCTGGTGTTCATGCCCGGCGCCTATGAAATAAAGCGTACGGTTGAGGCCCTCCGGCATTCCAGACGAACACCCGGAGTGGAGGTGATGCCTCTTCACGGGGAGCTCTCTTCCGCGGACCAGGACCGCGCCGTCGCTACCGGCGGAAGACGCAGAATCATCGTGGCAACCAATCTTGCGGAGACCTCCATCACCATCGAGGGCGTCCGAACCGTCGTCGACTCCGGTCTGGCTCGAATCCCGTCCCACGATGCGAATCGCGGCATAAACATGCTTTCAATCCGCCCGATCAGCCGCGCCTCCGCGGACCAGAGGGCGGGCCGGGCGGGGCGAGTCGGACCAGGAAAGTGCATCCGCCTCTGGACGCTTCGGGAACACCGGGAACGAGCCCTCCAGGAGACGCCGGAAATCGAGCGCCTGGATCTGTCCGAAGCCGTTCTTTCCCTGGTGGCCGGCGGCGTCCGGGACCTGGAAAGTTTTCCATGGATCACCGCGCCGCGACCCCAGGCAATCCGGCACGCTACCGCCCTGCTCTGCGACCTGGGAGCCCTCCATGGCGAAGAACTGGCCATTACCGAGTTGGGGCGGCGAATGGTCGCCTTTCCGGTGCACCCCCGGTACGCACGTCTACTCCTGGAATCAAGTCTTCGGGACTGCGTGCACGAAGCGGCCCTGGTGGCGGCTCTCATGCAGGGAAGATCCATTCTGCTTCACTCCGCGGGAAAGGACGTTCATCGACGGAGAACCGACGCGTGGGGCGATGAAGAGTCCTCCGACTTCTTCATACACTTCGCCGCGCTCGCGACGGCCGAACGAAGTAGGTTTAACGTCGATTCCTGCCGGGAGTTTGGCATCCACGCCCAATCCGCCCGCCAGATTCCCGCCCTGCATGAATCGTTCCTCCGGATCGCTCGAGCCCAGGGATTGCCGGTGAACGAAGTGCCGGCGGCGACCGAATCCGTGAGACAATGTATTCTCGCCGGGTTCGTGGATCAGCTGGCGCGGCGACGGGATAGCGGAAGCCTCCGGGTCGACTTGCTTCATGGAAGAAGAGGCGAGCTGGACCGGAACAGCGTCATCCGGAAAAGCGAATTGCTGGTCGCGGGAGAAATCCGCGAGGTGGAGTCGCGAAAGAACGAGCGCCGCGTCACTCTCTCCCTGTGCACGGATGTGAAAGAACAGTGGCTCAAGGAGATGTTTCCTGAAGACTTTTCGTTTGAAGATGCCGTCACCTTCGATGCGACGGGAAAGCGCATCGTGGGTATCACCCGCAGAAAGTTCCGGGATCTCGTGCTGGACGAAAAGAACTCGGCAAACGTCCCCGCCGAACAGGCGGCCGCCATGCTGGCAGATGGCATCCTTGACGGACGCTTCCACTTGAAGCACTGGAACCACGAGGTGGAGCAGTGGATATTTCGCGTGAACGGACTTAGCCGGTGGTGTCCCGAATTTGAGATCCCCTTCTTCGGGGACGGCGACCGAAAGTTGATCCTGGAGCAAATATGTTTCGGAAGTGTGAGCGCGAAGGAGATTCGGGACAAGCCGGTCAAACCGATTCTGCGACAATGGCTCTCCTCGGGGCAGGTTGCGGCGCTGGATGAATATGCGCCTGAGCGAATCCCCCTTCCCTGCGGTCGCCGGGTGCGGGTGATCTACAGCAAGAATGACGCGCCGACGATCAGCTCGCGAATTCAGGATCTCTACGGCGTAGATCGGCCGATCACCATTGCCATGGGAAAGCAACGACTCCGAATCCAGATTCTCGCCCCCAATCAACGTCCGGTGCAAGTGACGGATGATCCGGCCGGTTTCTGGCGGGATACCTATCCCGCGGTGAAAAAGGAACTACAGAAGAAGTATCCGAAGCACGAATGGAAGTGAGGGGTATTTTGGATTTCGGATTTTCTTTCCACAGGCTCCGCGAACGGGTTTTGAACAGAAGACAACGAAGAAAACAAAGGGAAACTTCAGTCTCGTTTTCAATCCGTAAAGTAGCGGAAGTCGCCTAGACTTCCGGGCGGCGACACACAAGCTTGACAAAGTCGGGGAATTAGCCCCTGAACAGCAGGGCCGCGACCAAGAATATGGACCACGAAGTTCGCGGAGTGCACGAAGCAGCAAAGCCGCAACCAAACGACATCAACCCCGGAGTCCACGGAGCCAAGAGGAAATCATTCTGCCTTCTCCAGCAGAACGCGGAGAAGTGAAGTTGATCTATGTGTCCAGAATCCCTGCTCCTCAACGTACTCGTGATCACCTATCGATAGCCCCAGCGCGGTGCCTCTGAGTGAGTTGTCCACGGATGGAAAGACCGACCCGCGGATGCCGCGGTTCTGCGAAATATTCCAGGAACCTCTTGGAGTGATGCACCAGAATGGCAGTTCGGACTTCAGATTCATGATCAGACCAACCGTAACCCCGGCATCCGCGGGTCGGCTTTGCCATTCGTGGGCTCATCCTGCAGAGCCGGTGGTGGCGATTTCTGCTCGCGGCGGCCTATGAGATCTCCGGACGCTATGACGCGCCGCGGAACCGGAGAAACGAATCTGAAGCCGATATCGACGCCGGGGCGCTGATTTACAGCGAAAGAGTGAAGTATTTCACACAGGACTTCCTCGATAATATCAGGACCGCGCTTCAGGACGTCGGCATGAATTGCCAAGTTCTCTCAATTCGAGCAACCGGCCATAAATCCTGTCCGGACCGGAGCTCCGCAGTGATCCATGTTCCGGAGATGTCCACTAATACGGCCGCAAATATCGTAGTTTCCGCGATTGCCCGGGCCCGTGCAGCCCGGGAAAACGAAAACTTTCAGATTGATAGCCAAAATCGAGTGCTCGAAATCCGGGATGAGAGTCTTCTAACCGCTCTCACGAACATAGAGCAGGTAATCGCTCACTGCGAAATGAATTCCGCGCTACCCAATTGCTGCGATGTGCGCTTCGCGGTTCCTTTACTCGATCGCTTTGAAGCACAATGTTGCGTTGTGTCCGCCGAAGCCGAGGGAATTGCTGAGACAGGCGGTTACCTTCATCTCGCGCGCTTCGTTGGGAACGTAATCCAGATCGCAGTCAGGATCCGGCGTGGTGTAGTTTATGGTCGGTGGGACTGCTCCATCCCTGATGGCAAGTGCACAGGCGACCGCTTCAATTCCTCCGGCCGCGCCCAGCAAGTGACCGGTCATCGACTTGGTGGAACTGACGGCGACCTTCCTTGCCACGTCTTCGCCAAGTGCCTGCTTGATGGCCAGGGTTTCGCTGCTGTCGTTCAGAGAGGTACTGGTACCGTGGGCGTTGACATAGTCGACGTCGTCCGGGGTCAGCCCGGCATCCGCTAGCGCGAGTGTCATGGACCGGGTAGCGCCCGCGCCGTCGACGGTCGGCGCCGTCATGTGGTATGCATCTCCGGTCCGTCCGTATCCGGCAACCTCGCAATACATTTTCGCACCGCGCTCTCGTGCGGAATCCAGTTCTTCGAGGATGACGACTCCACCGCCCTCGCCAATTACGAAGCCGTCTCGATCCAAATCAAATGGGCGCGATGCCCCCTTCGGATCATCGTTCCGCGTACTCAATGCTTTCATCGCGGCGAAGCCGCCTACGCCCAGCTGGGTAATCGCCGCTTCAGCGCCCCCGGCCACAATCACATCGGCCTCATTGTGCTGAATCATGCGCAACGCTTCCCCGATCGAGTGCGTCGCGGTTGCACAGGCCGAGACGATGGCAAAGTTCGGCCCGCGGAAGCCGAATTCGATCGCAATCATACCCGGCAACATGTTGCAGATCATTTGCGGTATGCAGAACGGGGAAAGTCGCCTCGGTCCCCGCTCCAAGAGGATCCGGCTCGATTCCTCCATGATATTCAGACCCCCGATGCCGGAGCCGACCAGGACGCCGGCCCGATCGGCGGCTTCTCCATCCAGCACCAATCCGGAGTCTTCCATCGCACGGCGCGCGGCAACGATGCCGAACCGGACAAACGGTTCGGTTCGGCGAAGTTCCTTTACGTGAAAATGATCCTCGTGAACGAAATCCCGGACCTGGCCCGCAATTTGGGAGGCGAATGGGGCGGGATCGAAATTAGTAATCGCCCCGATCCCGGATTCACCGTGGAGGAGGCTACGCCAGAACTGCTCGTGATCGCACCCCAGAGGTGAAACAACTCCCAATCCTGTAATAACTGCACGTCTCATAAGAACAAAAGGCCGGACGGAACACTTTTGGTTTCCGCCCGGCCGTACCTATTTATTGAAAAAGGAAATCAGCCGTCGAAGCCCTTTTCTTTCAGGTAGGTAACTACCGAGCCCACCGTGTTCAACTTCTCTGCATCTTCGTCCGGAATTTCAGCGCCGAATTCTTCTTCAAACGCCATTACGAGTTCAACGGTGTCGAGCGAATCGGCGCCGAGATCTTCGATAAAAGAGGCGTCAGTCACCACCTGATCTGCGTTCACGCCGAGTTGTTCAACAATGATATCTTTGACTTTTTCGTCCAGGGCCATAGTTCGGATTCCTCCTGATTGATATTTATTTAAGGTCTAGGCGGTGACCATACCGCCACAGACCGATAAGACCTGTCCATTCACATATCCGGCTTCCTCGCTCGCCAGGTATGCGACAACGTCCGCCACTTCTTCCGGTCCACCAAAACGGCCGGTCGGAATATTCTCCAGCATCTTCTCCCGAATATCCTCCGGTAGCGCGTCCGTCATCGCAGTCTTTATGAATCCTGGCGCGACCGCATTGGCCCTAATTCCCCGGCCCGCAAGTTCCTTGGCCGTAGATTTCGTCAACGCGATCAGACCCGCCTTCGATGCCGCGTAATTGCACTGTCCCGCGTTTCCAATCAAGCCGATAATCGAGGCAATGTTCACGATCGCTCCTGATCGCTGCTTCATCATCAGCTTTGAGACCGCCCGGGTGACCAAAAACGCGCCCTTGAGATTGATATTCAGTACTGCGTCCCAGTCCTCCTCGGACATTCTGGCAAGGAAGCCATCCTTGGTTATTCCGGCGTTGTTCACGAGTATGTCAATCCGCCCAAATTCTTCCTTAACTGCTTTGACCGCTGTAGTTACGGGATCGGCTTGACTGACATCCGCCGAAAATCCGGTGGCTTTCCTCCCGAGTTCGGTGACGCCAGAAATCGTGTCATCCAGCCAATCCACCTTTAAATCGCACAGCGCAAGGTCGGCCCCTTCCCGGGCCAATTTGTACGAAATCGCCTGACCGATGCCTCGTGCCGCACCGGTAACCATAGCAATTTTTCCCTCAAGTCGACCCATTTTTTACCCAATTACCCTCCGGCAGACACCCAATACCCGCCGATTTAGTGGGATCCCAAGCTAATAAAGTCGCGTATGGTAGCCAAACCGGCCCCCTTGTCAATCCGCATGACGAACCCCGGCATCCCCCTCTTTACCGTCCCGTCCCCCACTCTACCAGCGAGGCCCCCCAGGTAAATCCCGCGCCAAAAACCACAAACATGATTAGGTCTCCAGATTTCACAAATCCTTCGCGCGCCGCTTCATCGAGTGCCACGATGACGGATGCCGCCGACGTATTGCCGTATTTGTCTACGTTTATGTACACTTGACCCTCTTTCGCCCCCAACCGCTGGCCCACCGCCTTAATAATCCGGGCGTTCGCCTGGTGTGGTATGATTGCGCGAACATCTTCCATCGCCAGCCCGCTTTCTTCGAGTAGCTGCTTGGCACTGTCGGTCATATTTGCCACGGCGCGCTTGAACACCTCCTGGCCCTCCATCTTGATATACTGAAGGCGGTCATTGATGTTCTCAGACGTGATCGGGTTTCGGCTGCCGCCGCCGGGGATCTTGAGCAGGTCCGCGAGCGTACCGTCCGAGCCGGTTACGGTATGAATGATTCCCCGCCCGGAACCGGTTCCCAGGACCGCTGCTCCCGCTGCATCACCGAACAGAATACAGGTTGACCGGTCCTGCCAGTCCACCACCGAACTCATTTTTTCCGCACCGATAACCAGCACGTATTTCCGCGCGCCGGACTGCACGAACTGCCGGCCCACCTCCATGGTATACAGGAACCCTGAGCAAGCCGCCTCGATGTCCATACAGGTGGCGTTGATAGCGCCAATCTGCTTTTGGACATAGCAGGCTGTACTCGGGAACAACATGTCCGGAGTGGAAGTGCCCACCAGAATCAGGTCCACATCTTCCGGTCTAACGCCCGCGTCCTGCAATGCGCGAACCGCCGCTGCGGATGCCAGGTCCGAGGTCGCCTGGTCAGGGGCGGCCAGGCGACGCTCTCGCAACCCGGTGCGGGACACGATCCAATGGTCCGAGGTGTCGACGATCGATTCGAGTTCGGAATTGGGCATGACCCGCTCCGGCAGATAGGATCCGGTGCCGAGAAAATGCACGGGCAGCAACCCGGGCGGGATTGCGCGGGCGTCAGCCATTCGCCAATGCCTCGGTGGTCCGTCGGACACTTTCGGATATCTTCGGGTTGATCTTGTGCTCCACAAATTCGGCGGCAACGCGAAGAGCGTTACCGACCGCCTTCGAGGAGGAAGATCCATGCCCGATAATGCAGACGCCATTCACGCCCAAGAGGGGTGCGCCGCCGTACACCGCGGGATCCGCCCGCTGCTTGATCGCCGCGAACGCGCCGCTGCAGAGGGCCGCGCCCACTTTGTACAAGAGTTTCTTGTCGATCTCTTCCTTCACCCACTGCCCGAGGGAGCGCGCCACGCTTTCGCTGGTCTTGAGAACGACGTTGCCGACGAATCCGTCGCAGACCGCCACGTCTACTTTGCCCTCAAAAAGATCGCTGCTTTCCACATTGCCCACGAAGTTCAATCCGGAGCGTTGAAGAAGTTCGAATGCCGCCTTGGTCACATCGTTTCCCTTGGCATCCTCCTCCCCGATACTCAGAAGTCCGATCGTCGGATTTTCCGCGGCGAGGACTTCCTTGCAGCAGACCACGCCCATGGCGGCGAATTGGCAGACCATCTCCGCCGATGCGTTAGGGTTTGCGCCGGCATCCAGCATTACAAAGGGCTTTTTATTCGTAGGAAAAATCGCGGCGATAGCAGGTCGGGACACTCCTTCGAGCGTACGTAATTTCAAAGTGGTGGCCGCCACGGCAGCACCGGTGTTCCCGGCTGAAAAAATGGCGTCGGCATCGCCATTCTTCACAAGGTCCACGGCCCGGCTGATGGAGGAGTCCTTCTTACGGCGCACCGCGCCTGCCGGCGACTCATGCATGGCGACAACTTCCGATGCCTCGATAATCCGGATGCAGGACGGAACCGCCGGTTGTTCAGCCAGGACCTTTTCGATGGCGGGAGGCGAGCCGACGAGGAGCAGCGACTTGATGTTGCTGCAAGTCAGGGCAGCGGAAACGGCACCCTCGACAATGGGCCCTGGTGCATCGTCACCGCCCATCGCATCGACAGCAATTCGCGCCATCAGTCGTCCGTCGAGATCGTGAGCACCTGTCTTCCTTTATAAGTGCCGCAAGATGCGCAAACCCGGTGCGGCAGCGTGGGCGCTCCGCACTCCTTGCAACCGATCGACGCGGCGACTGGCCGGCGATGGGTTGCTTTCCGAGATCTCATTTTCGATTTCGACGTTCTTCTTTTCGGTACTGCCATGGTAAATTCTCCTTCTGCAGATGCCGCCCACAAGCGCCACATGGTCCCATCCGTGGCGCCACGGTTACGCGGTCATTCCTTATCGAACCGTAGTGTGTCCAAGGAATTCCACCTCAGATCCGTTTCATCTCCCCTGCAGGAACACTGGTCGCGATTCCGATTTACTCCACATAAGGGACACAGCCCCGCGCAGTTTTCGCGGCACAGCGGAAATGTCGGCGAATATAGTAAGATCGCATCGCGCAAATCCGGGTTTATGTCTACCTCTTCCTGGTCCGGCTCGATTTCGTAAGCGCGCAGGAAAGCGGAATCGTTCACAAATGTCGAGGAAATTTCTGCGCAGCGCGAGCAGGCAAGGCCTACTGCCGCCGACACGGTACCCCGGACGATGAGGTCCTTGGAGATAAGCTCCACAAATAGCGCATAATGAACAGGTTCCGACGCCGATCGGATCTGGTCTCCCGGCTCTAACTCGAGGATATCGGCCGGTTCGGTGCCCTCGTATCGGCGGCCTTCTTCCGGAATGTTGAGAATCTCTATTTTCATGAATTCTCTCCATTTATTGCGATTCTCCGCCGCCAAACTTGATGCGGAGGGCCTCCCCGACGTGGGGACTGACGAAATGCGACACATCTCCCCCAAGACGCGCCACTTCTCGGACCAGGCTGGAGCTTACGTAGCTGAAGTCTTCCTTCGTCATTAGAAACATGGTCTCGACCTCGGGAGACATTTTTCGATTCATCAAGGCCATCTGGAACTCATACTCGAAGTCGGAAAACGCGCGAAGACCTCGCACCAACACGCTACCGGGATTGCTGCGGACGTAATCCACAAGCAGCCCGTCAAATAGCTCCACCTGTACACCATCAAGATTTTGAACCCCCTCCCGGATCAATTCGATCCGTTCTTCGGTGGAAAAGATGGCCTCTTTGCCCGAGGCTTCGCGAGCTACCGCAACAGTCACCCGGTCGAAAATTTGGGCCGCACGCGAAATCAGGTCCTCGTGACCCAATGTCACTGGATCGAATGTTCCCGGGTATATGGCAGAATATGTCATTTCTCTCTAAGACGATAATGAAGCAATCGCGTATCGCCGTACGCCTTGTTACGCAGCAATTCCCAAGTTTCAGGCTCGAGGACCGCCTCACGGGTGGCCTGCTCTAGCACCAACAATCCACCCGGCTTTAGAATATCCCCATCCTCAAGTCGGGGCAAGAGCTTCTCCGGCCACTTTTTTTCGTACGGAGGATCGGCCAGGATCAGGTCGAAACCCTCCACCTTCTCGCTCTCGCCGACCGTGGAGAGAAATCCGCCGGCATCCGCCCGTACAACACGGGTCTCAGCGCGTATTCCGCGGGACATCGTCCGGACGGACTGGCGGAGCATCTTCACGGTACGGTCACTCTTCTCCACCCACCACACCACCAGTGCGCCCCGGCTCAACGCCTCGAGACCCAGCATCCCGCTGCCGGCAAAGAGGTCGAGCACCCGCGCCCCCGGCACCGCCTCGGCCACCGAAGAAAACAGGGCCTCCCGAATCCGCTCCGATGTCGGCCGAATATCGCCCTTCGGAATGGTCACGGGACGACCGCCTAAAACGCCGCCAGTGATTCGCATCCCGTCATCTTCACATCATAGGCGATAAGAACGAAGGGAATTTCGGATTTTCGATTTCGGATTGAACGGAGTTCCCATGTAGCGGAAGTGGGCTGGACTTCCGGTCCGCGACATTCACCCGTTGCCGGGCGGAACCTCTTGAAGCCGCCGGCGATCATTGCATTCAGACAATTCGTCAGGACGACGTCGATCCCCATCTCGACGTAGGCCATGCCGTCTTCCGGTTCATCCGACCCATAAAAACTGCAGATCAGGCCGAGTTCATGTACGCGGCGAGTCTGCTCTGCTGTCACATACCGGCCGAACAGGGTTCGACGGCATTCATACTGCGCGGAAAGATCGATTGACACGAGCGAATCGTCTATTCCGGAAAGGGAGACGCGGGCAATAAACCCCGGCCCGGCGGTGCGATTCGATCAGCGCACGGTGCTCAACCTCGGGCCGGCCGTGGGAAACCGGCTTGGTGAACTTGCGCTTCGGATCCAATTCGGCGGCCAGAAGACATGCCCCAGCTCCCGCATCATTCAGGACCGCCCCGTCGGCTGCCGCAACCAGGGAATGAGCGCCGGTGTCCGGTTGCCCCATGGCGTACGAACCGCGAAGCGGGTAGGCGCCGGTATCCAGGGCACGCACTTGTGCAATGCCGCGGATTCGATCGGCGGATTCGCTTCGTTGATAGCTGGTGCAAAGCACCACGTCAACGGCCTGCGCAGCGAGGGCCGCGAAATGTTCGGGGAAGTAGAGATCGAAGCAAGCTGCAAAGCCGAATCGGATCTCCCCGTGTTCGAAGGTCGCGGGCACCGAACCCGGCGTCAAGCCAGGATCGGTCGCTTCTGCATCGGTGAGATGCACTTTGTCATAGCTGAACGCAAGCGCACCCGTCTCATCGTAAGTTCTCCGCGCTGCAGACCGTGTACGAGCATACGACGACGGAACGCGGAAGATCGTTGAACATCAAGCCCATGCGATGCAACATAAAGAGAGACCATTCAACCCGAAGGAGGACCGCGAATGGCAAAAGTAATTGAGAACCCCACCGTCATCGAAGCATGTGGTCATCCACCAAAGCGAATCGAAGAGTACATTGGCCGCGTCAACAGCGGTACGGACGCCGTCAGCATCGCGAGAATGAAAAGCCCGTCGGGATGGGCTGAACCGAGTCAAACACCCGAATTCGACGAGTACACGGTGGTGCTGAATGGATCCCTGCGAGTTGAGTTGAAAGATCAGGTCATCGACCTCGCGCCGGGCCAGGCCATTGTCGTGACCGCGGGAGAGTGGGTGAAGTACAGTTCACCCGCCGCGGGGGGAGCAGAGTACGTGGCGGTCTGCCTACCCGCGTTTTCGCCGGATACGGTGCATCGGGAGGAGACGGAGTTCCCCCCATAATGTAGCGGAAGTCGCCGAGACTTCAGGGTGCAGAGAGACACGCTTGTCCCATCCCAACGGAACTCTACGCGAGTTCCGCTACTTTTCGCGATTCCCATCACCGGGAAAATCATTCCTTCAAGGCCAAACCGCCGCCGGGTGGATCGATGACGCGGGTGTCCAGGGGCGGCTGCGATGGGTCGAGATCCGGGTAGTTCAGGGTGTAATGAAGACCGCGGCTTTCCTCACGCAGGAATGCGCATCGCACGACCAACTCCGCAACGTCCGCGAGGTTTCGAAGCTCGAGGACGTCGGACGTTACGTAGTAGTCCAGGTAATACTGCCGGATCTCCCGGCGCAGGTTGTGAATCCTGCTCAGGGCGCGCTCGAGCCGCTTGTTGGTGCGCACGATTCCGACATAATCCCACATGCAGGTTCGAACTTCGTTCCAGTTGTGCTCCACCACGACCGCTTCGTCACTGGGCACGGCATCACCGTGTTGCCAGTCGGGAATCTCGGGCGGCGTCCAGCCGTTGTTTTCGTGACGGGCAATGATCTGCTGTGCCGCATTGTACGCGCACACCATCGCCTCCAGCAGTGAGTTGCTTGCCAGGCGATTCGCACCGTGAAGGCCGGTGCAGGTTACCTCGCCGGCCGCGTACAGTCCCTTCAGCGCGGTCCGGCCCATAACATCCGCTTCCACCCCGCCGCAAAAGTAATGCGCGGCGGGAACGACCGGCACCGGATCCGTCGCCATATCGATTCCGTACTTCATGCATTCCGCATAAATATTCGGAAAGCGCTTTTGAAGAAATGCCCGCGACTTGGAGGTGATATCGAGATAGACACAGGCATCTCCACGGCGCTTGATTTCGTCATCGATCGCGCGTGCCACGATATCGCGCGGAGCAAGAGACCCTCGCGGATCGTGGCGCTCGGTAAACGACTCACCCGCCCCGTTCACCAGCACCGCGCCCTCCCCCCGCACCGCTTCGCTGATCAGGAACGATTTGTTTTCCGGGTGGAAGAGGCAGGTGGGGTGAAACTGTACGCATTCCATGTTCAGGATCGGCAGTCCTGCGCGCCACGCCATGGCGATGCCGTCGCCGGTGGCCAGATCCGGATTGGTAGTGTAGAGATAGACCTTGCCCGCTCCTCCGGTGGCCAGGATTGTGTTGGGGGCGCAGGCGCCAAAAATTTTTCCGGTGTCGATATCGAGAATGTAAGCGCCGATGCACCTCGATTCGGCGTCGCTCCCGATCCAGCCCGTGGTTACCAGGTCGATGGCCATGGCATTGGGATGGATCTCAATATTCGGTTCATTCCTGACGCGCTCTACCAGCGAAGAAATCACGACATGGCCGGTGATATCCCCTGCATGGAGCACGCGCCGCCGGCTATGTCCCCCTTCCGTGCCCAGGTCGTACCGATGATCCCCGTTTCTCTCGAATTCAACGCCCCAGTCTTCCAACTCCCGAATGCGTTCGGGACCGCTTTCCACGATCGCCCGCACCACGTCCTCTTTGCAGAGACCTGCCCCCGCGCTCAGCGTATCGTCTACGTGCCCATCGAACGTATCGGAAGGATCTACCACGCAGGCAATTCCTCCCTGGGCCCAATCCGAATTGCTTTGCCCTATGCCGCGTTTGGTCATCAACAGAACGCGGCCGTGGCGGCACAAGTGCAGGGCCGCGGTAAGGCCGGCCAAGCCGCTGCCGAGAATCAGGAAATCTGCCTCGATCGTTTTCAATCCTGGTCCACATGCTCGCCGGTCAGCGGCACGAACCGAACCGGCATGAGAGATTGCTTCTTCACGGATCCGTCAGCCTGTTTTTCAAGGACCAGCAGGTCCTGCCCACCCCGTTGTTCACCTACTGGAATAACCATTCTGGCGCCCACTTTCAACTGTTGGATCAGCGGCTCGGGGACATGGTCAGGCGCGGCGGTCACGATGATAGCGTCAAACGGCGCATGCTCGGGCCAGCCTACATATCCATCCCCGGCTCGCACCGTCACGTTGGTATACCGGAGCGTTTTGAGTCGCGAGGAGGCCTGTTTCGCAAGCTGTTCGACGATCTCGATGGTATAGACCTCCTTCACGATTTCCGCCAGGACCGCGGCCTGGTATCCTGATCCGGTTCCGACTTCCAGTACGACATCGTCGCGGGAAGGCCGAATTGCCTCGGTCATCGCCGCCACGATATACGGCTGTGAGATCGTTTGTTTCGCTTCGATGGGAAGTGCGTGGTCTTCGTAAGCTGCTGCCCGATAGGTTGGCAGCACAAAATCCTCTCGCGGGACCTTCCCCATTGCTGCCAGAACCACCTGGTTTGTGATTCCGCGGGCGGCAAGATCCCGCTGCACCATCTGTTCCCGCTTCTGCACGAATTCCTCCTTCGCGGGTGATTTCTCCGCGCACGCCGGGGTAAATACCGCCAGCAGGGCCGTCCCCACGCCTGTGGCTATCCATCGGCTCAAGTGGTATGTCACTACATTTTCTCCCGTCGATTCATCCGGCTGGTACTTTACAGGCCTGCGCAAGCGAAGAGCCAGTCCGGAATACCACGAAACGAAGGCTCCGCGAACAAACGGTTTTTGAACAGAAGGAAACGAAGAAGAATTTCGAATTGAACGGATTCCATGTAGCGGAAGTCGCCGACACTTCCGATCGGCGACAAGAAAGCTTGGAATTAGCCACGGGAAACGGACTCTACACTCTCCTTCTCCACTCCGGATCGTACTCGTAATCGCAGATCGACGCGGTTCGAATGGAATGCGAGAGCGGTCAATGATCCACTGCGGACTGAAATCCGCACGCCTGAACGCGGAATGAATTGCGAGCTACCAACACTCCGCGGTTGGCAAAATTGTCGCAAACAACAACGAATGTGGAAGATCGTAGTACGAAGCAGCAAAGCCGCAATTAAACAAAATTAACCACCGAGGATAATGCCCCCAGACTCCGGAGCGAAACGGATCCCCGAACTTCGAAATTCGACATTGAGTACTTGATATTCGTGTCCCAAAAAGTCCGGATTTGCATCCGAATTCCTTCTCACGTAAGGTTCCCTCATTTCGCTACAGGGAGATACAATGATCGAAACCGGGAAAACGTACGTTGTTATGGGTCTGCTGGACCAGGATTCCATCGCATTTGCGATCGGGCAGAATATTGAAAAGCATGGGGGCAAAGTAATCTACACCGTTCAAAACGAGCGAATGAAACGCCTGTTTTTCGACCGCAGCAAGAAGCTTTCCCAAGAGGCAAAAGATGCGGTGACGGTTGATTTTTGCGACATCACGATTGAAGAGGAGGTAGAAGCGGTCTTCTCGCGTATCGGGCCCGTCGCCGGCGTGATTCACTCGATTGCTTTTGTGAACCCAAAGACCTGTCTTGGCGAGGAGTATCACACCAGCGCATTTGACGATCTCAAGATCGGGTTTCACATCAGCGTCGTTTCCCTGGCCACGGTGGCCAGGTATGCGGTGCCGCAGATGCCGGACGGCGGAGCCATTGCCTGCCTCACCTTCTCCTCACACATTTCCTGGCCCTACTACAACTGGATGAGTGTCAACAAAGCGGCCTTGGAAGCAAATGTCCGCGGATTGGCGCGTCGTCACGGGCGGGACAATGTCCGGGTCAACGCGGTGTCGGCGGGTCCGCTGCAGACCAAAGCAGCGGGATCTATTCCCGGCTTCAACGAACTGAGCAGTACCTGGAGCCGCATCAGCCCCATCCGCTGGAATCCGGCCGAAGACAAGGGTGCGGTAGCCGATGCGGTTACCTTCCTGGTCGGTCCTCACTCCGCAAAGATCACCGGCCAAACGATTCACGTGGATGGCGGCGCAAGCTCCACCGGCGGCGCACTGCTGGATCATGAAGTAGCGGGAGGGTAAAACACGACGTACTGTTTCCGTAGCACGGGTATCCGCAACTCAGGAAAGCGGGCACTCACTTTAAGCGACTCACAGATAAGCCACGCCGCCAAAGCCTTGAATGAAGCGGAGGGTGGTGTTCCCCTCGTCGAGGCAATAAGATTCTGGAAACGGCACCACCGACCCAACGGCGGCACCCGAACCGTTAGCGACCTGTACCAGGAATTCCTCAAGTCGAAAATCAGCGCAAACCCTAGGCAGCGCACGATCGAGGACATTCGGCACCGCATTGGCCGGTTCGCGAAAGATTTCGGAGACCGGGGAGTGCATGAGATCACCTCCTGGGAATTGGAGGACTGGCTTGACACCATGGCCGCTCAAGGCGTGACCAGGTCGAACTACATCCAGCACTTTCGCGGGTTTTTCAATTACGCGCTTGGCAAGACGCTTATTGAACACAACCCGGCGGCGAGCATACAAAAACCGCTCAAGGACGAGGCCATGCCCACGTTCATGCCTGTCGGGGATGTGCGGAAGGTCCTACGGGCCTCCGAAGAATCCCACTTCAAGACCGCTGTCACCCTGGCCGTGGCGTTCTTCGCTGGATTTCGGACGGCGGAATTGGACCAGTTGAAATGGTCCGACATCGACTTCGAGAAGCGGATCATCCGGGTAAGGCCCGAGGTCGCCAAGAAACGCCGATCCCGGGGCTTCCGTTTTCGTTTCGATATGCCCAA
>Ga0310121_10001076_pt1 | contig 28794 bp, 24 predicted proteins | sample CB27_Tmax_986_MG_FD_203504 | JGI IMG/M metagenome (GOLD analysis project Ga0310121, IMG submission 203504) | Marine microbial communities from Western Arctic Ocean, Canada - CB27_Tmax_986 | ecosystem: Environmental > Aquatic > Marine > Oceanic | place: Canada: Western Arctic Ocean | collected... | reverse complement strand
TGCCGTCAACTACCCCCTCATAGACGGCAGCAGCCTGGAGATCGCGAAGGCCTATGACATGCTCCACCCCAACGCGAGCGGCGATGCGAAAGAACGCACGGCAGCCGACAATCAGACGGTCAGATCCGTGTTCATCATCGGCCCGGACAAGAAGGTCAAGGCGATGCTCACGTATCCGATGAGCACGGGACGGAACTTCGACGAGGTGTTGAGACTCCTGGATTCGGTGCGGCTCACCGCAGCGCACAAGGTGGCCACGCCCGTAAACTGGCAAGACGGCGACAACGTGATCATCGTGCCTGCGGTCTCGAACGCGGAGGCCCAGGAGCGGTTCCCCGACGGCTGGGAGTCACCGAAGCCCTACATTCGGATCGTTCCACAGCCGGACTAGTCCTGAACGGCTGAGGCTCGCCGCGGTAGCTTTCAACTTGACGGGTCAGCCTTCTCGGCGAGCGCCCCGAGGCAGATCCGCTCGCAGAGTTCTACGAAATCGATGCCGACAGCCCCAGCCGATTTCGGGAGCAAGCTACCGGCACTCAGTCCCGGCAGCGTGTTGACTTCAAGTACCCATAGCCCATCCTGAGAATCCATTCGGAAGTCCACACGACTGTAACTTCCGAGCTTCAGCTCCTCATGGGCGCGGAGCCCGAGCGTCTGCACCCGCGCGGTAATTTCCGGTCTGATGTCGGCCGGGAAAATCTCCCGAGCCGCGTCCGGCTGGTACTTCGCCGTGTAGTCGAAGATATCGCCCTCGGCCGGGATAATCTCGCCCACGGCTAGCGCCTCGCCATCCAGGATTCCGACCGTCAGCTCACGGCCGGGGATATAACGTTCCAGCATCACCTCTTCGTCGAACGCCGTGGCCGCCGCGATCGCGCACTCAAGCTCCTCTGCCTCCCTTACCAGGCTGAGCCCAACGGTAGAGCCCTGTCCGTTTGGCTTCACGATCACGGGGAACCCCAAACGTTCACGCACTACCTCAAGCGAGACCGGTGCCATTAGCCAGTCAGGCGTCGGTACGCCGGCGCCTAGAAACAGACGTTTCGCGACGTTTTTGTCCATGGCGAACGCACTGCCCAGCGCACCACTACCGGTGTAGCGCAGCCCGGCCATGTCAAGGAGTCCCTGAATGGTGCCGTCCTCACTGGAACCCCCATGCAGCGCTAGAAAGACCAGATCCACTTCGACCGACTGGGGAAGGACGGCCAACGCGGAAAGCTTCGCGTCCGTGTCCCCGAGCTTGTCGGGGGGCGCCCTGTCAATTCCCGCCCTTAGCAACTCATGCTCCTCGCTGGGCGAGAGCACACCGCGGCTTGATTCGACTGCGATGACCTCGTGCCCTGCGCGACGCAAGGCATCGACGACCTGAGAGCCGCTGGCGACTGAGACGTCCCTCTCCATGCTGGTGCCGCCCAACAACACGGCTATCTTCACGAATGTCTCCTGGTCTCGGCTGGCCCGGGATTGTACTGTAATGCAGCGCCATGCCGCGGCCTTATAATCACGCCACCCGATAGAGAGCGGACAACCTCATGAAGATGACCGGTGCAGAGTTCATCGACTGGCCGAATAAGGCAGTGACCCTGATGGGCATGTCCGGTGTCGGCAAAACGACGCTCGCCAACTCCCTGCCCAAATCCAAGTGGTTTCATTATTCCGGCGATTACCGGATCGGCACGAAGTACCTCGCGGAACCCATCCTCGACAATATCAAGCGTCAAGCAATGCAGGTGGACTTCCTAAGGGACCTCCTGAGGAGCGACTCCATCTACATTGCAAGCAACATCACGGTCCACAATCTAGTGTCCGTGGCAACCTTTCTCGGAAAGATCGGAAGCATCGACTCGGGCGGACTGTCAGTCGAAGAATTTAAGGAGCGCCAGCGACTCCACAGGTTGGCAGAGATCGGAGCCATGCGCGATGTTGCACAATTCATAGAAAAAGCGAAAAAAATCTATGGCTATAAGCACTTCATCAATGACACAGGCGGCAGCATTTGCGAGCTGGACGATGAGCGAACCATCGAAGTCCTAGCCGAACATACGCTGATCCTCTATCTGAGCACCGACGAAGCGATGGAAAAGAAAATGATCCAGCGCGCAATCGACGATCCGAAACCAATGTATTACCAGGAAGACTTTCTGGACCAGCAGCTGGGCCTGTACCTGGCCGAAGTCGGGCTGAGCGATCCTGGAGAGATCGTCCCAGACGACTTCGTTCGCTGGATCTTCCCCCGCCATGTGGAGCATCGACGCCCCAAGTATCAGGCAATCGCCGACGCTTACGGCTACACGATCAATGCACGCGCAGCGGAAAATGTCGAGTGCGACTCCGACTTCCTGGAGCTCATCGCCGATGCGCTCGCCTGAACCACTCGCGGCCTAAACCCCAAGGGCGGTCATCCACGCTAGCACGACGCCTCCGATCGCAATCGAGCCCCAGAACCGCTGTACCTCTGGCCCCTCTGGTAACTCGAGCCTCGCCATTAAGGCACCGAGCGCGAAACCGGAAAGAAATCCAGTGAGGTGCGCCAAAACGTCGACGTTTTCCCCTTCCACCCCCGAACCGGTACCTGTGAATGCCAGGAGTCCAATCCCCGCAGTCACCGGTGCGATACGCGTTCGCCACGGGGTCTCCTTCCAGAACCCTCGCCGCCAGGTGTAGGCGACAAGCAGCCCCAATGCGGCGAACACGGCCGTGGAGGCCCCGATGGCTAGATGCCGGGCGGGTTGTATCAGGGCGTTCAGGGCATTACCAAGCGCGCCCCCTCCCACTATCGTAGCCCAACCAATGCCCGGGCCGAGATAGCGGCCCACGTACAGCCCAAAGAAACCACCGAAGACGATGTTGCCGGCAAGATGGCTGATGTCCACGTGCAGGGTTAGCGCAGTCAATGTACGCCACCACTCGCCCGCCAGCACGCGGGTGGAGTCGATTCGCCCCGACGCCAACCAGTCGTAGTCGAACGCATAGCGGCGTGCTAACACGGCAACCGCCAGTAATACCACTACGTAAACCAGCACCCCTCCCCAACCCGTGCTGAGCTCGGCAATGGCTCGCACCCCCACTGGCGGCGCCCGACTCTCCGCCGCATACTCCGTAAGTTCCGCGCTGGCTTGCGGGGCGAGCTCCGCCGGCACGCTGATCATCCAACGGCCATCCAGGCGAGTAAGCTCATGTTCGATCTCGAGCGCGGTGAGCACGAGTCCCGCCTCGGTTGACTGACGCTGGTCCCGAGCCCTCAGTACCACGACCCATGCTTCCGTACCCACGGCCATTCCTATCCTTGATCCGCCTCGCACCACGACTGTATCTTGCAGAGCATAAGATCATCCGAGGCAGACGTCATGAGCGAGCCCCTTTTTTGTTACCGTTGCGGCCATTCTCTGGAGACACTCCCCCTTCCCCTGGGGCGCCGGGACGAGTGCCCAAACTGTGTCGCGGAGCTGCATGTGTGCCGAATGTGCCTGTTGTATGACCCGCGGGAACCCACCGGATGTTCGGAGGAGGACGCTTTGGAGGTTTTTGAAAAAGAGCGCGCTAACTTTTGCGACTACTTCAAGCCGGATCCCAACGCTTACTCACCGGGTCTCGTGGAGGCTCAGAGCCGCGCGGAGTCACAACTCGCCTCCCTGTTCGGAGACGAGCGAGCTAGCAAGGAGGGAGAACAGGCCGCTGACGGCAGTGGCGATACGGTAAAAGAAGATCACTCGCTGCGCCAAGCCGAAGAACTGTTTAAGTAGCTCGGCCGTATTGACATGAGCGTAATCGGGCCCAAACTATCGCTAGTGGACGTTCATGATCAGTGGGAATTGTTATGAAAGTTCTCCGGTGGGCTGCTTGGGGCTGCATCTTCTTGCTAACCGCGTGTGCCAATCGCCAGACCCAACCTCAGTCCGAACCGATCGCAACGGCGCCCTATCAGGTAGATACCGTTCTTCGCGAGGCGGAAAACTTCTTCGGTCGTGGCGCCCAGGGCGTCGCGGATGCGCTCAACCGGGTGTTCGCCGAAAACGGCCCGCCAGGCGCCTATATCAAGGGCGAGGAAGGCGGCGCTGCCATCGGCGTTGGCCTACGTTATGGCCACGGGACGCTCTATCTGTCCGACGGCAGTACGAGCAAGGTTTACTGGCGAGGCCCTTCGGTGGGAATTGACGTAGGTGGCAGCGCTGCGAAGGCCTTCGTGCTGATTTACGACCTGGCAACGGTCGATGATCTTTACCAGCGCTTCGGGGGGGTGGAAGGCAGTCTGTACTTCGTGGGTGGGGTCGGGGTCAACTACAACCGCCAAAGCGAGACCGGCGGCATCGTGCTCGCCCCGGTGCGGTTTGGCGTCGGTTGGCGCCAAGGCGTCAGCATCGGCTACTTGCACCTATCGCCGGAACGCTCCTGGGTGCCTTTCTAACGGATTGAGCGGCGCGGCGCTTGCTACGCGCCTTACATCAAGCCTTCAAGCAACCTCGCAGCTCCGCTACTAGGGTAGACCACGCGGTCGAGTTTCGCCGAGTCGATGCTCAGATTCTCCATATGCTCAGATCGGAGCAGATCGGGGCGAAGCGCAGATACGGCTATCTGAAATTAGAAGGGCTTTCTTTTTTAAAACAGAATGTTACGCAGAAAAGGCGCGCCAAATCGATCTAGTCGACAGCGTAGCGGGCGAGCGCATCCTCATCCCAAGTCACGCCTGTTCCGGGTCCCGTGGGCACCCTCGCACGACCCCCAGAGATGCTGATCGGCTCGAGGATGAACGGCTCTGCCCAATCGACGTACTCAAGCCAGTGAGCTGTCGGGGTCACCGCAAGCAAATGGACGCTGACCTCGGGATAGAGATGGGATGACATCGGGATACCAGCCTCGGCGGCCAGCTTCGCCGCCCGTAGCCATCCGCTGACGCCGCCGATCCGCATTAGATCCACCATCGCGTAATTCAACGCATTCATAGCGATCGCTGTCGCTAGAACGTCCGGCCCGCTGAAATTCTCGCCAATCTGAATCGGTGTGGTGAGTGCCTCGGCCAGTTTAGCGCTACCGACTAAGTCCCCGTACGCTAGCGGCTCTTCGATCCAGTACAGGCCCTCATCCTCAAGGTCTCTTCCGCGTACCAACGCATCGGCGACGGACAGCGCCTGGTTGTAGTCGGACATCAGTAGAGACGTACTCGGGATGCCGGACCGCACAGCACGGACCGCTTCAAGATCCTCGTCAGGATCCGCACGTCCGAGCCGGATTTTGATCGCGTCGAATCCATCTGCTAGCAAGCTGTTCGCTTCGTCCACCATCTCCCCCGAGGCGGCGGTGGACAAGCCCAGGCCGTTGCTGTTGTAGGCGGAGACAGTATCGACGCCGCGGCCCAGATAACGCCCAAGTGGCAACCCAGCAGCTCGCGATAGCGCATCCCAGCAAGCGACATCAAGCGCGGACAGAGCCATCCCGACGACGCCGCTGGTGCCCAGGAGTGTGAAGTGATCACGACAGGTTTGACCTATATCCCCGGGCTCCAACAACGCGCCTTCGATCAGCTCACTCGCCACCTGGAGCATGTCCCTCATCATCGGAGCTGCCACGTCCATATAACAGAACGCCTGAGCACGCCCGGTTACGCCTTCAACGGTATAGAGGTCCACCAAAAGGAAGGGTGCCGTCGCCATCCGAGTCGCACTGGTGCTTAGCGGGCGGCGCATCGGCGCTCTCACGATGCGCGCCCGGACGCTGCGCACGGTGAGCCGCGGGTGTTTCATGACCTCCGTTTAGCGCACTGCTCAAGCGCCTCGGATACCATCTGGTTCGCCGGTGTCGGGATACCGGCCTCACGCCCGAAGCGCGTGACTGCACCGCTCAACCAGTCCAGCTCCAGCGGATTACCGGCCTCAAGATCATGATGCATGGACGACGTCATGTCAGCGGGAAGTCCATCGGCAAATTCGAGACGAGTCTCAGCAAAATCCTCCGGGAGTGCGACACTCCGCGCGCGCGCCACAGAAACGGTCTCGCGCATCACGCTGAGCAGAAGCGCCCGGCTTTCCGGATCCTCCCGGACAGGGCCCAGTGGGGTCCGCAAGAGCGTCGTCACCGCACTAAGACCCACCAGAAAAACAAACTTCTCCCATATAGTCCTCTCGATGGCGTCGCTGATCTCCGCTGTGACACCGGCCTTGCTCAACGCCTCACGAAGAGCCTCCACTCGTAGGGAAGACCCGCCACTATGCTCTCCGATCACCACACGCTGCATGGTGCCGATGTGCTTGATAACACCGGGCTCACCAATCGAGCTGGCGATGAAGGCAACGCCGCCGATGAGTCGTTGGGTGCCGATGATATCGGCCAGAATCGAATCACCTTCGACCCCGTTCTGCAAAGACAACACCGTTGTCTCTGGCCCAAGCATCGGGAGAATGGCCTTACCGGTCGCTTGGGTATCCCATAACTTCACGGCGACGATGACATAGTCGACCGGCCCGACCTCTTCCGGACGATCCGACGCCTTTGCTGGATTCACAATCACATCACCCATGTCCCGGCTTGCGATCTTCAGACCATGTTCTCTGATCGCCTGTAGGTGCTTACCGCGAGCGATGAATGTCACATCGTAGCCGACAGCGGCCATGCGCCCACCAAAATAGCCGCCCACCCCGCCGCTTCCCATCATTGCGATACGCATGCTAAGGCAATCATACTGATAAAACTGTACGGCTGGGCAAACTGTCTGGCTGGGTCGCGTAGCCTGTGGGGACAGCTATCTTGAAGGAGAGTGATATTTCAAGGTCGGTTAACTAGACAGGAGACGCCCGTCCGTCAGGCCTTCAAGATCATTCGTCCCACCGCGAGCCACCGGTCCGTTCATCGCGCAGCTTTACATGATCAGGCCAACCTTTCTGGCCCGATAGCTCGGTGAGCGTCCGCTACCGGTATCCCTTGAGAATGCGCGCTAGCTCGCCCTCGGACGGGCGCAGCGAGTCCAGTGGAAGGTGTGCGAGCGGTGTATCAACGTTACCCATGAGATCGTGCATCGACGGGCGCCCCTCGTTGATGTACAAGAGGCCCGTGATAATCTCCCCGGCGTTGAAATGCTCGCGCAGATACTTGAACGCCTTCGCACGACTCGTGGGATCGTATTGCTTATCCACTTTCCGTAAAACGATTTTGCTCCCCCCGTGTAGCTCTATTGGCATCGCGGAACCCTCATCGTAGGAGGCTTTGATCTCCTCAGCCGGGGGAATGAAGTCCATGTCGACGACGTGATGATAAAACTGCCGTGTATGCGCATAGCTCTTTGTCGAGCCTTCGTGATCATTAAATGTCACGCAAGGACTTATGACGTCGACGAGGGCGAAGCCGTCGTGCAGAAAGGCGCCTTTGATCATTGGCACGAGCTGATCCTTGTCACCGGAGAAACTGCGGCCGATATAGGTCGCACCGAGACTCAACGCGGTACTCACGGGATCGATGGGCTCCTGCTGATTGGGGAGGCCCTTTTTCGGCTTGCTGCCGATGTCGGCAGACGCTGAGAACTGTCCCTTGGTCAGTCCGTAGACGCCGTTGTTCTCGATGATGTAAGCCATGTTGAGGTTACGGCGTATTGCGTGCACGAATTGGCCGACACCGATGGACAGGGAATCACCGTCACCGGACACACCGATGTACTGGAGTTCTCGGTTTGCCGCATTGGCTCCCGTCGTGACCGATGGCATACGGCCATGCACGGCATTGAAGCCATGTGATTCGCTGACGAAATACGTCGGAGTCTTCGATGAACATCCGATTCCGCTCATCTTGGCAAGCCGGTGTGGCTCGATGTCGAGCTCGAAAACGGCTTGAATGATCGCTGCGGTCACAGAATCGTGGCCGCAACCGGCGCACAGCGTTGATACCGCGCCCTCATAGTCGCGCTGCGCCAGCCCCAGCCTATTGCGGGGCAAACCCGGATGCGTAACCTGCGGCTTGGAAATGTAACTCATAACGACCTCGTGACTCTACGCCGCCCGACCCTTAGCGATTTCCTCACACACCCTTTCGACGACGAAACCGGCGTTCAGGGGTACGCCATTGTAATGAAGTAGGGATACCAGCTTCGCAGGATCCGCGCCGCTATCGAGAATCAGTAGTGTCTTAAGTTGCGCGTCTCGATTTTGTTCGACGACGTAGACCACCTCATGCTTTTCGATAAAGCCCTTAACCGACTCGCTGAACGGAAACGCCCTCACTCGACAGTAGTTCAACCCGATATTCTTGCTACTGAGTCGATCGAGTGCCTCCTTGCACGCGCCGTTACCGCTACCCACGGTCAAAATCGCTGCCTTGTTGAACTTCGAGTATTGGATCTCGGGCTCGGGGACGAGCGAGCGAGCAGTCTCCCATTTCACCAGCAGGCGATCCATGACGTCCTGGTATTCGTCACCGTCCTCAGTATATCGGCCGAGCTTAGTGTGCCCGGAACCGCGCGTGAAGTAGGAGCCCTTGGGATGCACTCCGGGCAACGTGCGGTAGGGAATCCCGTCGCCATCAATGTCGAGGTACCGATAGAAGCTGTCAACCTTCTCAAGATCTTCAGCCGACAGAACCTTTCCGCGATCGGGAACATAACTCTCGTCCCATTCGAATGCCGGGACCACCCAGTCATTCATACCGATATCGAGATCCGACAACACCATGACGGGCGTCTGTAGCCGTTCCGCTAGGTCAAAGGCCTGCACGGCGGTCGTAAAGCATTCTGCGGGGTCGGCGGGAAACAGCAGCACGTGCTTCGTATCGCCATGCGACGCATATGCGCAGCTCAAGATATCCGCCTGTTGCGTCCGCGTCGGCATTCCAGTCGACGGACCTGTGCGCTGCACGTTGAAAATCACAGCCGGAAGCTCGGCATAGTAGGCAAGTCCGATGGACTCAGTCATCAGGGAAATACCAGGGCCGCTGGTGGGCGTGAACGCGCGCGCGCCCATCCAAGTAGCGCCTAGGACCATACCGATGGCAGCAAGCTCATCCTCCGCCTGAATGATGGCGTAGGTCCGCTTGTCGGTCTCTGGATCTACACGGTATTTGGCACAGAAGCTGCGAAAGGCGTCCATGAGTGACGTCGATGGAGTGATTGGGTACCACGCGCCCACCGTCGCACCAGCGTAGACGCAACCGAGCGCCGCCGCAGTATTGCCGTCGATGACGATCTGGTCCTCGGTGGCGTCCATCGGCTCGACTCTGGCAGGCAAGGGACAAGAAAAATTCTCCTTAACGTAGTCGTAACCGAGACGAATCGCCTCCATGTTGGAAGCGACAAGGTGCTTTTTCTCGCCGAAGGTCTCTTCCAAAAGCTCTGTGATAACGTCCAGGTCAAGGTCGAGCAACGCCGCGATGGCGCCGACGTAGGCGATGTTCTTCAGTAGGATGCGCGTACGCACACCCTCAAAACGTTCGTTACATATCTTCGAGAACGGAATACCCAGCACTGTGATGTCAGTACGGTTAAGTAACTGACTCCGCGGCCAGGTCGAGTCGTACAACAACCAGCCGCCCGGAGTCACTTCCGCCATATCCTTTGCGTAGGTTTGGGCGTTCATCGCTACCATCAGGTCCGTGCGATTGGAGCGGGACTGGTAGCCATCTCCGGTTACGCGAATCTCGTACCAGGTCGGCAGCCCCTGAATGTTCGATGGAAAGAAATTCTTACCGACAACCGGGACACCCATCCGGAATATCGCCTTGGTCAGCAGCCCGTTGGCGCTGGCTGATCCAGTGCCATTTACCGTGGCTATTCTGATGACGATGTCGTTGACTGCTGCCACGCTAAATATCCTCTTTAGGCGGCTGTTGGCCTGGCCCGCGTCTCTATCGCTTCTTCTTCCGCATACGGGATCAAAAGCTCCGACTTCTGCATGTCCCATGCGCCAGTTGGGCAACGCTCCGCGCACAAACTGCAATGCACGCAGAGGTCCTCATCTTTGACCATTACGCGGCTCGTTTGTGGCAGGTCCGCGGACACGTAAAGTGGCTGTTCGAGATTCTCTGCCGGAGCAGAGAGGCGCGAACGCAGATCTGCCTCCTCACCGTTCAGCGTAATCGTCAAACAGTTAACCGGACACACGTCGATACAAGCATCACACTCGATGCAGAGCTTGGCCTCGAAAACGGTCTGGATATCGCAGTTAAGACAGCGTTCCACCTCTTTGATGGTCTGCTCGACGGTAAACCCTAGCTCCACCTCAATATCAAGCTTCTTGAAGCGCTTTTTCAATTCCACGTGGGGCATGATCCGTCGGGCCGCCGGATCGTAATCGTTACTGTAGCTCCACTCGTGGATACCCATCTTGGTACTTTGTAAATTGACGCCGCGGGGCAGACGCTCGTCGAGCGGTTGCCCATGACAGTATTTATCAATTGAGATGGCCGCCTGATGCCCGTGTTCCACGGCCCAGATGATGTTCTTCGGCCCGAACGCGGCATCGCCACCGAAAAACACGCCTTTGAGAGTTGACTCGTAGGTTACGGAATCGACAACGGGGACCTCCCACTTGTCAAACTCGATTCCTATGTCCCGCTCGATCCAGGGGAAGGCGTTATCCTGCCCGATGGCCAAGACGACATCGTCACACGGAAAGAATTTCTCGCCGGTGACACGACTGTCGACGATTCGACCCTTGTCGTCGATGTTGTACTCTACCTCGTCGAATTTCATGCCCACTAGCTTGCCGTCCTCGAGGACGAACTCCTTCGGCGAGTGATTGACGACGATTTCGACCTGCTCCTCTTCAGCGTCCTCGAGTTCCCAATCGGATGCCTTGAAAAAGTCGCGCGGCTTCCGGGCCATGACCTTGACATCCTTAGCACCCAGTCGTAGCGATGTACGACAACAATCCATGGCCGTATTGCCCACACCTATAATCAACACCTTCTCGCCGATCGTATCGGTATGCGCGAAGGCGACGGACTCCAGCCACTGAATGCCCACGTGGATCCGGTCGCTTTCGTTGCGGCCGGGTATGGCGAGGTCCTTGCCCTTTGGTGCGCCGCTGCCCACGAAAACGGCATCGTAACCCTCCTCCAGTAGCCCTTTCAGGCTCTCGACAGGAGAGTTCAATCTGAGGTCAACCCCCATGTCCAGTATGTAGTCCATCTCCTCGTCGAGGACTTTGGCGGGCAGCCGAAATGCGGGAATATTAGTCCTCATTAAGCCGCCATTCTTGTTGAGTGCCTCGTAGACAACACACTCGTAACCGAGCGGCATGAGATCGTTCGCGACGGTCAGTGAGGCACAGCCCGCTCCCACCAAAGCGATTCGTTTGCCGTTTTTCTGCTTCGGTACCGAAGGCAACCTGTCTGTGACGTCATCGCGGTGGTCCGCGGCGACTCGCTTCAGCCGACAGATTGCCACCGGCTTGTCTTCTACGCGGCCGCGCCGACACGGAGCCTCGCAGGGTCGATCGCAGACCCGGCCAAGTATGCCCGGGAACACGTTCGACTCGCGATTCAGCATATAGGCGTCCGTGAACCTGCCTTGTGCGATGAGACGAATGTATTCGGGAACATCCGTGTGCGCCGGACACCCCCACTGGCAGTCCACTACCTGGTGAAAGTATTCGGTTCCTTCCGTTTTAGTGGGTTCCATTAGAAGGGCTCCCGGCCCGATTCTAGTGCCGCAGTAATTGATGCGCGCCAAAAAACACGCCCTCGAAAGGGTCGCGTTAAAACCTGAGGCGGTTGCCGCAGCCAGACTGACATTTACGGTTCAAACTCCCGATTCGGGCGCCATTATAGACGTCGAAATCTCCTCCACAAGCCTCTGCCGGCCCTCGATAGCAGAACTCGTTCAGCCACTGTCCAGTCTATCCATTAGACACCCCCCGAATTCGGGGCGGAAATCAACTGTTTTCGATAGAATGGATCGAGGTGGATCAGCGAAAATCAATTCTTGCTCCAGCGACCTTTTTCGTCGGGAGCCCTTATGTCTGTGCGCTTTTCTTAGGCCTGGCGGGGCCTGCTGCGACACAGGAGGTGCCGATGCCCGACGTTTCCGGGGCAGCCGAGCCGGCAGCGCTTATACAGACGTCCGTGGGCCCGGGGGCCGTCCCCGCCACCGATCCTACGGAGCCAGTCGATACCGACGAGGTAGCTGCGGAGGGGGAGGGGCCCCAGGCGGAAATCTTCACGCGGCTCGAAGCCCAACTCGAGCTCCAAGACCTCTTCGAAGATGAAAACTATTCCGAGGCCGTGGTGGTGGCGGAACGCGTCGTTGCGCTAACGCAGGAGGAGTTCGGGGCAATCTCCTCGGAGTCTGCGATCGCGATCTCCTACCTCGCTGAGATTCAGCGAAGAGCCGGTCAGTACGAGGACTCTAGCCAGAACTTTCTAACATCGATGGAGATCTTTCGAGAGGCGGAGGGTGTTTACACGGCGTCAGCAATCATGCCACTGGTGGGATTGGGGGCCACCTACCACGCGCTTGAGTATTACTCTCAGGCACTGACCGTCTTCCAGGAAGCGCGAACCGTCAACCGCCGGGTTTTCGGTCTCTTGAACGAGGAACAGATTGTGATCCTCGATCATCTAACCAACACCCTGCTCAGCATGGACCAGTACCAGGAGGCCGAGCAACAGCAGCTGATGGCTATGCAGATCATGGAGCGCAAATACGGCTCCGATACGCTGGAATTGCTCCCTGCGCTCTACAAGCACGCCCTGTGGTTGCGGCGCAGCTTCCGGTACAACAGCGAGCGGGCCTACTACACCCGGGCCTTGGACATCATTCGACGAATTGAGGGGGGAGACAGCGTTCTCCTAGTGCGTCCGCTGCAAGAGATCGGAAACAGTTATCGGACGCAGAAGATCCCCGAAGGCCGCGGCCTCAGCACGTTAAGGAGGGCGCTCGGGATCTTACGGGCACAACCAAACCCCGATAAGTTGCAGATAGCTGAGGTCTTGAGGGACCTTGGCGACTGGGGTGTCGCCTTCAGCAAGGGCCCCTTCCCAATCGGAAACGAGTATCACGAAGCCTGGGCGTTGTTGGATGAACTCGAGGGCGGCGAGAGGTTGCAGCGGCGTTGGTTCGACCAACCCGTGTACGTGCTTCGGGAAAGCGCGAACGATCGAGGTCTCGTAGACCCCGATGCACCAGGTGCCCGGGCTGGGCATGTGTTCATCGTTTTTGACGTCACACCGACCGGGCGGACAACAAATGTATCGATTCTCGAATCCGAGCCGTCCGGTCTGAAAGATGAGGCCACCGCCCGCTCCATTGTGCTCTCGCGCTTTCGCCCCAGGATGGTGGATGGGGAGATCGTTAGCGCAAAGGGGATCTCCCGCAGATTCACTTTTTTCTACGAACCGGCACCCGAGGAGGAGTGAGCGATGGCAGCCCTCTCTGGCCGGCACCTCGTAGCCAACATTTCGCTGCTCGCGCTGTTCTTCGTAGCCCCCGGGTTTGCTCAAAACGCCCCGCCTACTGGCGCCAGACCCCAGCTTTCACCCCGAGACGGTCAAGCACTCGTTGAGCTCGGCAAGCTGCAGACTGAGCTCGCCGAATTCCAGATGGCCCAGGAGAGCTACCTAGCCGGAATAGAGCTGCTAGTCGAGGAAAACGGCGAATACTCACCGTCGTTGATCGAACCCTATACGGAGCTCGCACATGCCTACCTCCTGAACCAGCAGCCCCTGGAGGCAATCACTATTCTCGAGCAAGCGCAGCACATCAGTCAGAGAACTTTTGGTTTGCTGAACATCGAGCAGGTCAGGTTGCTGGACGAGATAAGCCGCGCGTACCTGCTCATCGGAGACACGGTCGAGGCCCAGAACAGACAGCGCGAGCGTTTGACGTTGGCGCTGCGCCGATTCGGCGAAGATGACCCTAGGGTCATCCCGTTTCATAATCAGCTGGCCGACTATTACGACCGTTCGAGAATGCGCGTCCGCGCACGCGAGCAGTACGAAGCCATCCTCGCAATCCAGAGAGAAAACTTCGGCGACAACGACGGTCGGTTACTGCTACCGCTGAGCAAATTGGTGCGTATCGACATCCTCCTGGGGGATTCTGCTTCTGCTCGGCGACGCCTTCTCCGCGGGCTCGAGTCCAACGATAACGCAACCCCTATCCAGGTTGGGAACGCCCTAGCCGCGCTGGGGGATTGGGAGCTAGCTCTGCGAAGGACGGACAGCGCACTCGAGTACTACCGGGACGCCTACGCGACACTCCAGGCAGTCGATCCGGTAGCGGCCGCTGAGTATTTCGCCACGCCCAGATTCATCGACCTCAGACCGCCACCAAGCCAGGTCGACTGGGATGGTAATCGGGCCTCGCACGGCTGGGGGTCGATCTCCGTCGAGTTCGGCATCTCAGCCGAGGGCAGAGCAACGGACATCGCAGTCGTCCAGACGCATCCGAGGGATCTGATGGATTCGCTCTACATTCAGCGTTTGAGGGAGGCTTCGTATCGACCGCGACTCATCGACGGCGAGCCCGCTGACACGGCCGCAGTTTCCTACACACATCAATTTCGCTATTTCGTCGAAGATCAACAACCGTGAAATCCTTGACGGCATTCGAGCTCGGGGAACCTGCCATGCAGGCGATGGTACTTCGCGGCTCTAAGCGACCGCTGTCTCTTGAGTAGGCGCTGTGGAATAAAAATTTCCTGGCTCTACCTTGTTATTCGCTTTTTGCGCCACAGCACTCCCTTTAAATTGCATCGTCACCGGACTCTCCGGTACGTATTCGATAGACCTCGCCGAGATCCGTAACAAATATCTTTCCGTCTCCCACCTTTCCTGTCTTCGCGGATTCCACGATCGCCTCAATCGCACGATCGACTAGATCATCCGTCAGCGCCACCTCCACTTTGACCTTCGGAAGAAAGTCCACCACATACTCGGCTCCGCGATAGAGCTCCGTGTGACCTTTTTGGCGGCCGAATCCTTTGATCTCGGTCACAGTCATGCCCCGCACGCCGACCTCCGCCAAGGCGTTACGCACTTCATCGAGACGGAACGGCTTGATGACAGCAGTTATCAGCTTCATGTCGGTCCCCTGAAAGAAGTACAGATGGGCCCGTGTTTTTTAGCTTTTTTTATCGGGCCGAGCAATTGTAGCGGTTCCGGACCGCAATTGTGCGCAGGGCACCGTCTTGTCGCATTGTGCCGAGCACTGGCGATTTTGGCCCAACCGTTGCAACATTGTGGTAGTTGGGCCGATCTTAGCCTGGAGAGGACGAAACGATGCTGATCAAACGACCCCAAGACATCAAATCTTCCGAGATCACCCCGGAATCGACGTTCAAACAACGTCGCGCCTTGCTGAAGGCGGCGCTGGCCATGGGTCTGATAAAGGCCGCTGGCGCTTCGGCCCAGGAACTCCGGCCCAACGACCCGACTGAGGACGGACGCCTTACGGGGCTACAACCCTGGCCCGGCGACGTCGACGCAGAGCCGACGGCCTTCGAGCACGTTACCGGGTACAACAATTATTACGAGTTCGGCACCGGAAAGACGGATCCGGCAAGATACGCGCACACACTGAAACCTCACCCGTGGACCGTCACGGTGGACGGCGAGGCCGACAGGACCGGCACTTTCGCTTTCGAGGACCTGATCAAAGGGCATACCCTCGAAGAAAGAATTTACCGATTCCGATGTGTGGAAGCTTGGTCCATGGTCGTCCCCTGGGTTGGGTTTCCGTTAGGCGATTTGCTGAGGAGCTTCCAGCCTAATTCCCGCGCTAACTACGTGCAGTTCTTCACTCTCAATGATGCCGAGCAAATGCCCGGAGTACGCTACCCGGTATTGCGCTGGCCCTATCGAGAAGGGCTGACCATCGCTGAGGCCATGCACCCGCTGACATTATTAACGGTCGGCTTATACGGACAGGTCCTGCCCAACCAGAACGGCGCACCTTTAAGGCTAATCGTGCCCTGGAAGTACGGCTTCAAGAGCATCAAGTCCATCGTCCGCATTCGCTTCATGGAGGAGCAGCCACAGACGAGTTGGAACATGGCGAACGCGCGGGAATACGGTTTCTACTCTAACGTTAATCCGGACAAGGACCACCCGCGTTGGAGTCAGGCTTCAGAGCGCGTCCTGGGTGGCGGACTCTTTGCTTCCCGGGTGCCGTCGCTACTCTTCAACGGCTATGCCGACCAAGTGGCAAGCCTCTACACGGGCCTGGATCTGATGGCAAACTACTAGCCGGGTTGCCCCGTCATGACCCGTCAATCTATCGCGCTGATAAAAGCGCTGACGGTCCTGGCCTGCTTGATTCCCTTCGGCCAACTCATGGCGCGAGCCTTTGGGATCGGCGATCTGGGCGCAAACCCAGTACAAGAAGTACTGCACACTCTAGGCAGGACCGGACTGAATGTGCTGATCATCACGCTCGCCGTCACCCCGATTAGGAGAGGGACCGGACTCAACTGGCTGGTTGGATTGCGCCGCACACTCGGCCTTGCCGCCTTCGGGTACATCTTGCTGCATGCCACTACCTACGCGGTTCTGGAACAGGGACTCGCATGGGACTCACTGCTCGTGGACATCACTCAAAGACCCTATATAACCTTCGGGTTCTTGGGCCTGCTATTGATGGTTCCGCTGGCGGTGACCTCGACCAACGCTATGCAGCGCCGGCTCGGCCCCAAGTGGGTAAAACTGCACCGACTAGTCTATGTCATCGGCGTTCTTGGCGTCCTACACTTTTTCTGGCAAGTGAAGATCGACGCAACCGAGCCCATTCTCTACGGCATCGTCCTAACGCTTCTGCTGGCTCACCGGGCGAGCGGCTGGATCAAGAGACGGCAACGGCTCGGAGCGACGACGGCGCTTTAGTAAATTGTGAGCCAGCACACTCACTGACAGATCGTCAGGGAAGTGCGTAGACCCAACTGATGAGCTCGTTGAGCAGCTCGCCCCCTGGCCCACGATGGGCATCTGGCGCATTGACCATCGCCGTAACAATGTAGGTCTTGCCATTGCCAGCGTGCACGTATCCGGCCAGCGCCATCACATGATCAAGGCGCCCCGTCTTGACGTGGGCGCGTCCTTCCTCCGGCCCATCGAATCGGCCGCGGGTCGTACCGTCTAGGCCCCCAATAGACATGGACGCCATGAATTCAGCCCCGAAAGGACTGCCCTGGGCGAGGTAAAGGACATCCGCCAGAAGTGCCGCCGAGATGCGAGTCTGCCGAGAAAGACCCGCGCCGTTGACCATGAGGAGGGACTCCGGACTCAGCTCCCGTTCCACGAGGTAGTTGCGAACAACATCAACGCCGCTCTCGCGAGTACCGGGTCCTACCGATTGTTCCGCTCCCAACGTGTAGAGCAACTGCCGGGTCATTACATTATTGCTGTACTTGTTAATGCTGCGGATGATCTCCGCCAGCGGGCGCGAGCGCCATGTCAGCGCGGGTTCAAGCCCGTCGCCGACCGTTCCTGCACCCAGCCTGCCTTGATGGCGCCCACCGAGTCCTTGCCACAGGGTGGTGAACACCCCCAGCACGAAAGTGTCATGCTCCAACACGGTGCGACTGAGGGAGTAGGGCGCACAAGCCTCGGGGAAGGACCCCGAAAACACAACCGTCTGGGCCGTCTGCGGGTCGCGCACGTCGAAGCTGATACCCGCTTGGTAACCCTGGCAGGGCCCATCCGCTAAGCTCAGCCTGTTGACGATGTTGAGGTTTTCGGGCAGCGGATCCGCCGTGATAAGGACATCGCGACCGTTGGGGTCGGGTAGAAACTGAAATTGCACGGCCTTGAAGTTGACGAGGAGCGCGTTGGGCGCGACATTGTAGGTCCGATAAGGTTGGCCGTCGAAGTCACCTGGGTGCCCCTCGACGCCACCAAAAAACGAGTCGTCGATGACCAGATCCCCGTTAATCTCCTCAAGTCCAATGCGACGCAACGCCCGCAGCAGCTTCCAAAACTCTTCGGTGACAAGGTAGGGATCACCGTAGCCCTTGATAGCGAGATCACCATCCAGCGCTCGACCGTCCCAATCCCCGAGGAAGTAGACCTCCGTGGGCCAGCTGTACGTGGGTCCGAGTACCTCTAGCGCAGCCCAGGTGGTGAGGAGCTTGATCGTTGATGCAGGATTGCGGGGCACATTGGGCAGGTGCGCAAGAACCGACGCGTCCTCATCGGTCGCGCGCACCACTATGCTCAAGGCCTCGTACGCAATTCCGTGAGCCTGTGCGATGCGCTCCAGCGGGGCAGGCAATTGAGCGGTGACGACCGACCCGAGCAACGGCATCAGAACAATGGGAAACCAGCGCATGGGGCGTCATTGTGCCGAACTCGCGGAACCGTGGGTAGGCGCATCCCCGGATGAAGGTCGGCCTAAAAGGCCGACGGCCACAAGAACCCTCAGGACCCGAGCCAGTACCCCAGGTCACGCCAAAAAGAGCTTCGGGGGTCAGTCGCCTTTGGCGAGGAAGGCTGGGGGACGTATCTCGCGGCCACCCACAACCTTCAGCGGTTCAGCACGCTTACCACGACGGAAGAGCTCGGCGAACAACATAACGATGGCCCGCGCATGGGCGCCGGCTTCTTCGGGGGACATTTTCCTGATGGTGGCTTTCACAGAGGGCTCACGACCGATCGGTCGAACCCTGTGCAGGGCAGTGTGCAGCGCCCTGAAGTCAGGCCTCAGCCTAGCTGGAAACTCGGAGCTCTCTAGGTCATCCAGGTGTTCGGAATAGGCGGCCGCGAGGCGTTGCTTGATGGAACCCTCGGCAACGAGCACGGAGACTGCCGCCTCAAAGCGGTCGGTCAAATAGGACATGCAGATGCCTTTTCTTTTGATCTTTTGGCAACGAGCCCCCCCTTGTGTGGATTTGCACCAAGCAAACAACACACTGCTACGGAAATATATACCAAATTATGGGAACTCTCCGCAACTGCCGGTCGGGTTGCGATTTATGTGAGACCTACCTGCTCCCGTCACGAGCCCGTCATACCGCGTTGGGCAGCATTTTTTCTGGCTTGGTGATTTTGAACTTTTTCATTCGGTAGGCAAAAATCAAGGACTTGCGTTCCACGACCTTGGCGGCCTTTCCCGGACGGGATATGCGCCAAAATGCAGCCCGTTCCCCCACGCTGAGAGTCGGCTCACTTTTCTGCGAAATCGAGGCGCCGGCCGAGCGGTTCATCCCTGACCACTCCGTCGCGAAACACGATGTCGCCGTTGAGGATGGTCAAATAGATACTGGAAGAGAATCGCTCCCCTTCGAACGGCGACCAACCGCATTTGTATAACAAGCTATCTGGCGTGACCTGCTGGGGGACGTCCAGATCCACCGCGACCAGGTCAGCGAAGTAGCCCTCACGTATGAATCCCCGGTCGACGATCCCAAAGAGCACCGCAGGATTGTGTGCTCCCTTGCGTATGATCGCGGGGAGAGACAGGTGCCCCGCAAGGTGCATCTCCAGCAATATCTGCAATGAATGCTGCACAAGCGGTAACCCCGCAGGCGCCTTGAAGTAAGTCTGCGCCTTCTCCTCCCGAGTATGCGGCGCGTGATCGGTTGCGATGACGTCGATCACATCGTCGCGGACGCCTTGAACCAGCCCTTCCCGGTCGGCTGACGTCTTAATAGCGGGGTTGCACTTGATGAGGCTGCCCAGGTCCGCGTAACGGCACTGGTCGAACCACAAGTGATGAACGCACGCCTCGGCCGTGATCAGTTTCTCCTCTATCGGCCCCGGCTCAAACAGTTCCAGCTCTCGCGCTGTGCTCAGATGCAGCACGTGTAGCCGCGCACTAAAACGTTTTGCCAGATCGACGGCTAGCGAAGAGGACTTGTAACAGGCCTCGGCGGAACGGATCTCACAGTGCGCCCCCATGGGCACGTCCTCGCCGAAACGCTCTCGAAAGGCCGCTTCATTGGCCCATATGGTGGGCGAGTCCTCACAATGGGTGGCGATCGGCAGTGGCGATTCCGCGAATATCCCCTCGAGAGCCTTGGGGTCGTCGACCAGCATGTTTCCGGTCGACGCACCCATGAAAATCTTAACTCCGCACGCCTCCCCGGGGGAAACCCGCCTAATTTCCTCAAGGTTATCGTTGGTCGCCCCGAGATAGAACGCGTAGTTGGCGAAGCTTCGGCCCTCGGCAGCCGCCCATTTGGCGAACAGCGCGCCTCTGTTAATGGTCGGGGGGCTGGTATTCGGCATCTCCAGGACACTGGTGACGCCCCCACATATCGCCGCCTGTGATTCTGTGGCGAACGAGCCCTTATGTGTCAGGCCCGGCTCGCGAAAGTGCACTTGGTCATCGATCAGGCCGGGCAGAAGGTAGCGCCCCTCGAGGTCGACGACCTCTCCGGCTAGGGAGCCGGAGAGTCCGGATCCTATCCGAACGATGCGATCACCTTCGATGAGTACGTCGGCCTCCTTGATCTCGCCTTCGTTGACCATCCTGCAGTTGACCAACAACCTTTTGCTCGTGGTAGTCATCCGGCAAGCAAAAAGGCATCCGTGGCCAATACCAGCTCGTGAGTAATACCCGTCTCGTACGCGGAATGGCCCGCGTCGGCGACGATGCGGAAGTCCGCCTCCGACCAACGGCTTGCTAGCTCCCACGCGGTGGTCATGGGACAAACAACGTCATAGCGACCCTGAACGATGACGGCTGGGATATGGCGGATGAGGTCGATCCCGCCCAATAACTCATCCTCTTTGGCGAAAAATCCCCGGTTGGTGAAGTAATGGGTTTCGATTCGAGCCAGCGCCAGCGCGAATTCGGGGGTCCCGAACTGCTTGATCCGCTTGGCATCGGGGGTCAGGAAGCTGGTGGAGCACTCCCAGATGGACCAGGCTCTGGCCGCCGTCAGCCTGGTCTCCGCGTCCTCGCTGGTGAGACGGCGATAATAGGCGTAGAGCAGGTCATGACGCTCCTCGGGAGGAATGGGGGCGAGGAAATGGGCCCACTCGTCAGGATAGATCTCGCTGGCTCCGGACTGGTAGAACCAATCGACCTCTTTCTTTTGGAGCAGAAATATGCCACGCAACACCAGCTCGCTGACCGCGTTTGGATGGCGCTGGGCATATGCCAGCGACAGTGTTGATCCCCACGATCCACCGAAGACCAGCCACTGCTCGATGCCCAATCGCTCTCGCAAGAGCTCCATATCCGCTACCAGATGCCAGGTGGTGTTGTCGCTCAGTGAAGCTTCGGGACGACTTCTGCCGGCGCCGCGTTGATCGAACACGACGATCCGGTAGCCCGACGGATCGAAGAAACGTCGAGCGCCGATGTCGCCCCCGGCACCTGGACCACCGTGCACAAATAACGCAGGCTTGCCATCCGCATTACCGCACTGCTCATAGTAGACGGTGTGCCCGTCGCCCACCTCGAGAAAACCATGATCGTATGGCTCCAGTGAAGGATAGAGGGTACGCCGGATCACGTCCCCGACGCCTCGGCGCATGGAAGACCCGCCGTCCCCTGCTCTATACTGATCCGCTGACGGGTCGAATACGGCGCGATGGAAAAGCCAACGAAACTCACCGGTCCCTCCGAAGTGACCTGGGCCTTAGCCGGTTCATCGTTGCATCCCATGCTGCGCACGTAAAGGACTATCGAGCAGCGCGCAGGTTTCGGCAACCCCGAGACCCTACTCTGCGGAAATAGTCCTCGCCCGGTCGAGTCATCAGAATCATCAGTCCGGGTCTATAGAGACGAATCATGAAACGATCAACCATTTTCCTTTGTGCGCTCACTGTATCGGGCATCGCATTCGCGCAGGACGCGGAGCTCGACATTCTGTTCGAGGAGTTCTACTTGGACAACGGCCTCCGGGTCATCGTGCACGAGGATCGCAAGTCTCCGATCGTGGCGGTCACACTCTGGTACCACGTGGGTTCCAGAAATGAGGCTACGGGCAAGACTGGCTTCGCTCATCTGTTCGAACACTTGATGTTCAATGGCAGCGAGAACTATGACGGTGAGTATTTCGCCCCGTTCCAGGAGGTCGGCGCGACCAGCATGAATGGCACGACCAACACGGACCGCACCAACTACTTTCAGACCGTGCCCACGACCGCGCTGGACCTTGCGATGTGGATGGAGTCGGACCGCATGGGCCACCTCCTCGGCGCGATCGATCAAGACAAGCTCGATGAGCAGCGCAGTGTGGTCCAGAACGAGAAGCGCCAGCGCGAAAATCAACCGTACGGGCGAGCCTTCGACTACATCGTGGAAAACGTGTTTCCCGAAGGGCATCCCTATTCCTGGACCACCATTGGCTCCATGGAAGACCTGGACGCCGCTACCCTGGAAGACGTCTACGAGTGGTTCCGGACCTACTATGGTCCGAACAACGCGACGCTCGTGCTGGCCGGCGATGTTGACGTCGACATAGCCAGGGAGACCGTCCAGCGTCATTTTGGTCACATTCCACCAGGGCCACCGCTGACGCGAATGGACACCTGGGTACCCTGGCTTGAGCAGGACCGGCGTATGGTAACCGAGGACCGGGTCCCTCAGGCACGCGTCTACAAGACCTGGCCGATACCCGAATGGGGCAGTATCGACTCGGAGTGGCTGGCGCTCGCCGATGGCGTACTGAGTGAGGGGCAGACGTCTCGCCTGCATCAGCGATTGGTCTATGAAGAGCAAGTCGCGACGGACATCGGCGGTTACCTATTCCTGGGTGAGCTCACAGGAACGTACACAATCTGGGCAACCGCCCAGCCAGGTCAGGACCTGGCCGAAGTCGAACGAATGATGGATGAGGAGATCCAGCGCTTTTTCGACCGCGGCCCAACGCGCGAGGAGCTCGAAAGAGTCATCACTGAGACACGAGCCGGTTTCATCCGCGGGATTGAACGGGTTGGCGGTTTTGGTGGCAAATCCGGGATATTGGCAGAAGGCGCCGTCTTCGGCGGCCAGCCGGACGCCTTCAAGGAGTCTCTGGAAATCCTGAGCTCGGTGAGACCAGAGAATCTGCGCGACGCAGCACGTGAGTGGCTCTCTAACGGCGCGTTCATATTGGAGGTTCACCCCTTCGACGAGCAACTCATCGCTTCCAGCGATGACGTAGACCGTTCACAACTGCCCATTCCCGACACGTTCCCAAACGCCCCGTTTCCAAACCTGGAACGCGCCGAACTTTCAAACGGGATGCAACTGATCGTCGCCCGGCGGGACGCCGTGCCAGTGGTTTATCTCAGTCTGCAATTGAATGCTGGGTACGCGTCAGATCAATTTTCTGCGTCGGGCACCGCAGGACTCGCCATAAACATGCTCGATCAGGGAACCGACACCCGCAACACCTTGGAGATCAGCGAGGAGTTGGCGCAACTGGGCGCGACGCTGAGGACCGGATCCAATCTAGACTACTCCTTTGTCAGCCTGTCCGCTCTGAAAGAGAACTTGGAAGACTCGGTGGCAATCTATAGCGATCTAATTTTGAACCCGGCCTTTCCGGATGAGGAACTGGTTCGACAAAAACGACTGAGTCTCGCTCAGATCCAGCGCGAGAAGACGACGCCGATGAGCATGGCGCTCAGGATCTTCCCCGCGCTCATCTATGGAGAAGGGCACGCCTACTCATTACCCATGACCGGTTCGGGAACCGAAGAGGCAATTTCCGCCATCACACGGGACGACCTGTTAGCATTCCACAACACCTGGTTCAAGCCCAATAATGCGACGATGATCGTCGTTGGCGACACCGATGTGGAAGAGATTACACCCGTATTGGAGTCATTTTTCGCCGATTGGTCTCCGGACGATATTCCACAAAAGAATATTCCAACCGTCGCGCTTCCAAACTCATCTCGAGTCGTGCTCATCGACCGCCCAGGATCCGAGCAAAGCATGATCATCGGTGGTCAGCTCGTGTTCCCGAAGTCCGACGAGCGTGAGCTGGCTCTGCAGACGGTTAACGATATCTTCGGCGGCAATTTCACCTCGCGAATCAACATGAACCTTCGAGAAGACAAGGCGTGGTCCTATGGCGTGCGTTCGATGATGGTGGATACGATGAATCAGAGACCGTTTATCGTCTACGCACCGGTTCAGAGCGATAGAACGGCGGATTCACTCGCAGAGCTTGACCGCGAGCTGCGAGAGTTGCTTCGAGAACGCCCAGTAGGGGAAGAGGAGGTGAGCACCTCCAAAAAGCGCAACACGCTGACCTTGCCCGGCCGATGGGAGACGGCACGCGCCGTCGCCGGTGACATCGCTCAGATAGTAAGGTTCGGACTCCCGGACGATTACTGGAACAAGTATGCGGATCTGGTGAGCGCCGTTAGCGTCGAGGAGACAAACACTACTGCTCGCGCAGAACTTAAACCAGATCAATTGATCTGGATCGTAGTGGGTGATCTCGGCGAGATCGAGAGTGAGGTGCGAGCACTCGGCCTGGGTGAGCTAGACCTTATGGATGCCGACGGACGGCTGCTTACATCCCGTTGATTTCTCACCTTCTCGAGGGCTTGAAAATTATTCCGCCATATGGAAAATCCCCCTCCGCGCCCACGAGCGCTGACAATCATGCTCCCCAGAAGGCGCGTGCCACAACCGGTACTGAAAATGATTGATTGCCAGGGATTGACCAAACAGTATGGGCTTCTCCTCGCCGTGAACGACCTGAGTTTCCAGGTACGGCCCGGTGAGGTCCTCGGTTTCCTCGGACCGAACGGGGCAGGGAAGACCACGACGATGAGAATCATCGCAGGTTTTCTCCCACCGACTTCCGGCCGCGCTTCGGTGTGTGGCTTCGACGTCGAGACCCAAGCGACAGAAGCGAAGCGGAAAATCGGCTACCTGCCAGAGGGCGCCCCGAGCTATCCGGAAATGACTGCCCGCTCGTTCTTGGAGTTCATCGCCGACTCTCGTGCCCTCGCAGGGGCCCACCGGCGTTCGAGACTGGAGAAAGTGCTCGGACTCCTACATCTGGAACCCGTGCTCGAGCAAACGATAGGCACGTTATCCAAAGGTTATCGGCGCCGCGTTGGACTGGCCCAAGCCATACTCCACGATCCCGAAGTACTCATTCTAGATGAACCCACGGACGGGCTGGACCCGAATCAAAAACACGAAGTACGCAGGCTCATAAACCAGATGGCCGAGAGCAAGATCATCATCATTTCGACCCATCTTTTGGAAGAGGTCGATGCGGTATGTAACCGCGCGATCATCATCGCTAACGGACAAATTTTGGCCGACGACACACCTCAAAACCTGGAGGCGCTATCCAGATTTCACAACGCCGTTTCGGTAAAATTCTCCGATCCGTCTCAGTTGAACGTGGCACGCACTGAGATCAGCTTACTGCCCGAAGTCCTGAATACAGAGCTGAATCCAAACACTGATCGGTTAACTGTCTTTCCCGCCGACGGAAGGATGCCGCTGCCGGCCGTAACCGATCTAGCCAGTGCCAAGGGTTGGAAGCTTGCAGAGGTTCATCTTGAGTCCGGCCGCCTGGATGAGGTATTCAGGACAATTACCGGAGGGGCTGCCGCATGAACGGCACACTGGCGATTATGCGTCGTGAGCTGCGAAGCTACTTTTCCACGCCCCTCGCATACGTTTTTATTGTCATATTCTTAATTCTCACGGGTTGGTTCACGTTTAACTTCGGGAACTTCTACAACGGTGGGCAAGCGAGTCTAGCTCCTTTCTTCAACTACCATCCCTGGTTGTATCTTTTCCTGGTGCCCGCATTGTCGATGCGTCTGTGGGCGGAGGAACGCAAGACCGGAACCATAGAGCTGCTGCTCACATTGCCTTTGGAGATCTGGGAGTCGGTCACCGGCAAGTTTCTCGCCGCATGGGCGTTCACGGCGATTGCCGTCAGCCTGACATTTCCCATCTGGTTAACCGTGAATTACCTAGGGAATCCGGACAACGGGGTTATCGTGGCAGCTTATCTGGGAAGCTTAATGATGGCCGGCGGGTTTCTGGCGATCGGCTCATTCGTTTCCGCAACGACCGATAATCAGGTGATCGCGTTCATCCTAACGGTGGTGGTCTGTTTTATGTTTCTCCTTGCGGGTTTCCAGCCTCTGCTGAGCCCCTTGGTGGGATGGGTACCCCAGGCAATCATCGACGCCGTTGCCAGTTTAAGCTTCCTGACTCACTTCTCGAACATTAGCAAAGGTGTCATAGACGTGCGGGATATCATTTATTTCGCACTGCTCATCGGGACGTTTCTTTATGCAAATGTTTTGGTGTTGCACATGAAAAAGGGGGAGTGAGCGCAGCATGGCAACCCGACAACATCGAAAGATCGGAGCGGCCTCGTTGGTCTTATTAGGCCTGGTGTTCGTAGCTGCGGTGACTGCGAACAACACTCTTCTCAGCGGTTTGCGATTCGACCTGACGGAAAATGACCTGTACACAGTGTCACCTGGGACCCGTACGCTACTGGCATCAATCCAGGAACCCATCAATCTGTATTTCTTTTTTTCGGACAGCGAAACAGCAGACATAGTGCCATTGAGGAATTTCGCGGCGCGCGTGCGGGAGCTTCTGGAGGAGTTCGAGGCGGCCGCGGGTGAGAATCTCAACCTGAACGTCATAGACCCAGTGCCGTTCTCCGAGGACGAGGATCGCGCCGCGCAGTTCGGCCTGCAGCCAATCAATCTCGGTATTGGTCAGACGCTGTATTTTGGCCTAGCAGGAACCAACAGCGTCGGCGAAGAGGAAACCATAGGTATCTTCAACCCCGACCGGGAGCGATTTCTCGAATACGAGCTCGCGAAAATGATCTACAGTTTGGCGCGACCCGACAAGGTAGTTGTCGGCTTACTCGCCGGCGTTTCCATGGCGCCCGGTTTCGATCCGCAAGCCCAGCGCATGACGGAACCCTGGGTCATCTACACGCAAGCTGGACAACTGTTCGAAATTCGTACACTGACCCCATCACTGGCGTCCATCGAGCAGGATGTCGATGTTCTCTGGCTGGTACACCCCAAGGGCCTGGACTCGAGCACGCTCTATGCCATCGATCAATTCATCCTTCGCGGTGGCAGAGCAATGATCTTCCTCGATCCATTCGCGGAGATCGATATGGCTTCTGCGGGGATGGATCCAGCGGCGCTTGCAGCGGGAAGTGGCTCCGATCTCGAGCCCCTGCTGGAAGCCTGGGGGATTGACTTCTCCGCCGGAGAGGTCGTCGCAGACAATCGGTATGCGCTAAGCATCAGCACGGGCCTAGGTTTGCGCCCGGTGAGACATCTGGCACTGCTGGGTATTACTAGCGAGGCAATGGACAGCGAAGACGTCACCATCGACGGCCTCGGCAACCTGAACATGGGCACAAGCGGGCACTTCACCGTGCTGGAAGGCCGCACGGCTGAGCTGCAACCGTTGTTAACCTCAAGCACGGAATCTGCGCTCCTGCCTTCGATTCAAGTCCAAATGCTGGCTGACCCGGAGGCGCTGCAGGATAATTTCACTCCGAGCAACGAGTCCTACGTTCTCGCTGCGAGACTCACCGGTGCGTTATCGAGCGCTTTCCCGGAAGGTCCGCCCGAAGAGATCGTGCCGGATGCCGAAGGTGACACACAGAGAGACCCCCCCCCGGTTCCGGACGACCACCTAAGCTCCACCGAAGACGCTAATCTCATCCTGGTGGGCGATGTCGATATTCTCAGTGACCGACTATGGGTCCAGCGACAGAACTTCCTGGGCCAGCAACTGGCTACCGCCTTCGCAAGCAACGGGGATTTCGTGATCAATGCGCTGGACAACCTGTCGGGCAGCGCAGAACTGATCGGTATTCGCGCACGCGGGACATACTCCCGTCCTTTCACGAGAGTGGAAGCGCTCCGAAGAGAAGCAGACGCCCAATTTCGACAAACCGAAATGGTTCTTCAAGGCGAGCTCGCCGAGACCGAGAACCGTTTGGGCGAGCTACAGGCTGCGCGCACGGACGAGGGTTCGTTGCTGATGAGCGCTGAACAGCAGGCCGAGGTTCAGCGTTTCTTGGATCAACAGGTGCGCATACGTCAGGATTTAAGGTCCGTACAACGGAACCTTGACCGCAACATCGAACAGCTGGGTATTACCTTACAGGTAGTCAATATCGTTCTCGTTCCTATGGTGCTCACGGCATTGGCCTTGGTTGTGGTGGGTGTTCGACGAAGCAGAACGAGGAAACAGTCGTGACGAATCGGACGCTAATAGTACTCGCGGGGGCGCTAGTAATTTTTGGCGCCCTCGCGCTACTCGGACAGCAAAGACAGCAGCCGGCGGAGACAGCGGATACGCTCTTCTTGCCGGGGCTCCAGGATGAGCTTGACGCAGTCGAGCGATTGGAACTCGTCGGAGCCGGTGAGGAGGTGATAGCGACGCTCGAGCGGAGCAGGACTGGCTGGTCGGTTTCGGAGCGTGACGGCTACCCCGCCGACCTGCAAAAGATACGCCAAACGTTGCTGAGCCTCGCCGAAGCACGCATCCTCGAAGCGAAGACCGCTACCCCCGAGTGGCATGACCGGCTCGGCGTCGAGGCGATAGAGAGCCAAAGCGCGGGCGGCGTTGCCGTTACCCTGATTGGAGCCGACGTGCGAGTCGAAGTGATCGTCGGGGATTCGACAGGCGGTTCCCAGGCTTATGTGCGCAAAGCAGAAGAAGCCCAGAGCTACTTGATCGACCGAGACCCGGAGGTGAGCAGTTCCGCCACAGAATGGTTGGAAACGGATATCCTCTCACTTCCCGGAAATCGTATACAGCAAGTTACCGTGACGCACCCCGACGGGGAAACCCTAGACATCCTGAAGGAAACCTTGGGACAGACAAATTTCACGGTTGAAGGGGTCCCCGAGGGCCGCGAACTCCAGTACGAGAGCGTCGCGAACGTGATGAGCAATGTACTGGCGAAC
>Ga0310121_10001072_pt1 | contig 28838 bp, 24 predicted proteins | sample CB27_Tmax_986_MG_FD_203504 | JGI IMG/M metagenome (GOLD analysis project Ga0310121, IMG submission 203504) | Marine microbial communities from Western Arctic Ocean, Canada - CB27_Tmax_986 | ecosystem: Environmental > Aquatic > Marine > Oceanic | place: Canada: Western Arctic Ocean | collected... | reverse complement strand
TCAGCCAGTTTTCGGGGGGGGGCACTGATTCTTGCTGCGTTAAGCGGTGGCGGGGCGATCGGTTTGGTGCTGGGTGGGATCAGTGCGTTCACCTATTTGGCGATTGTGATGCCCATCGTCGGCGCCCTGGCGTGTGGCGCGTGCTTAGCGATCGGCGTGCGTTGGTTTCGAACACCCATGCCGCGTCTTTCGATGGTCGCCGGCCTGGTCGCCGGCTCCGCTCTGATGATCGCTCTGCTGGCGGTTTCGCTGGCCAATGAGCGGGCAGCGATTGTGTATGCGGTGGAAACCAGCCAAGGCGTGAGCGAGGAGACCATCGAACGTGTGCTTCATGAGGAAATGAATGCGCGAACAGGAGGGCGGGATGGTGTGTTTTCGGCGCTGTGGCTTCGGGTACATAGCGGTATTCGGATCACGCCCACCCTTCAATTTGACGCCACACCCATCGGGAACGCTTTGATCCTGGCACTGGAATGGGTCTTGGCGATGATGATCGTGGTTCGAGTCCTTGTCGCCCGTGCGAGAGAACCCTTCTGTGAGGCTTGTGGGGATTGGTACACCCGGCGGCTCTTGGGGACGGCGCCTCTGGGCAGTTTACAAACCATACGTTCGACACTGCAGGACGGACAATTTCATCGGCTGGGTCGTCGACTGGATCCATCAACGAAGGTGCAGGCACTCACCGTTCATAGTCACTTTTGTTTGCAGTGCGACACCCAACCGGTTGTGTTGGAATTGGAAGTGAGGGAGCCGGGCGCCAAAGCGAATATTGTGGTGTCGGTGACCGCGCCGTATGAGGCGCTCGATGATGTGCTGGACAGTCAGGCCTTGGCGTCCGGCCAATTGGGCGCGGTTGCGGAGCCGTAGCGCGTAGACTGTGCGCTTAGAGTGGGATCCCTTCGCCGACCAAGAGAACGGGGATGTCCTCGCTGATCGGGTACACGAGGGCACCATCTTCACGAAGCAGCGCGTCGGTTAGCGGTTTTTCAACGGGGTTGCCATCCGCATTGGTCACGGAGCCCTTCACAATACGGCCGTTGAGCTCGGTCAACGTGCTCTGGGGGCACTGGGTCAAAGGTTGATGTGTCTCGGGGCACACCAAGAGTCCCAACAACTCAGGCGATATGGTCACGGGTGTCTTCTCCTTCGTTGTTCGCGGGTACTTCGCGAGCGTTCCTTGTTGCACAAGTCGGCGCAAATCATCGCATCCTCCGATGAAGTTGTCGCCCAGAAATATCATGGGAACTGTGCGATGGCCCGTCTCAAGCCGGATGCGCTCACAGGCTGCAGGATCATCCGAACAGTCGACTTCGACAAATGCCACACGTTCATGCTGGAGGATCCGCTTGGCAGCCAAGCAGTACCCACACAGTGGGCGGGTATAGATGGTGACGACGATGTCGTTCTTGGCGCTCATGTTGTCGAGACTATAGGCCGTTGACAGGCTTGGGTTCAAATAAAATACTATCGAGGAATGCACATCGAATGCACCGACAAGAGGGGCGAGCCGTTCATCATTCGTGACGCGACCGCCGACGACGCGCTCGCGTTCATGCAGCATATTCGTGAGATTTCCGCCGAGCCGAACCGCCTGGTGGGGTTTCCCGATGAGCGTGCGAAAGACGTGGAAACCCAGCGCAAGATACTCCAAGAGATTGTGGACGATCCCGGTCATTTGTTCGCGTTTGCCATGATGGACGGAGAGCTCATTGGCACCATCGAACTTCAATGGGAGCTCGTGCGTCGTCGCATGGCCCACGTGGCGTCCATTGGAGTGACCGTGAGCGCGAGTTGTCGGCGACGTGGGATCGGTCGAATGCTGATCGAAACCATCATCCAGCAGGCAGAAGAGAGGGGTCTCCGCAAGATCAAGTTGGAGGTCTTTGCGCAAAACCAGGGACCGATTCAACTCTATCAGACCCTGGGGTTTCGAAATGTCGGGCGGTTGCGCGACGAAGTGATGCGCAACGACGGGACCTACGACGACGTGATCATCATGGAGCGTTTTCTGTAAGCCAGCCCCAGCAGCACGACCACAAAGAGAATCCAGCCGACTCCCGTGGGTGTGGCTTGAAAAGTCACCTGGCATCCACCGCCGGACGAGCCTCCTGAGGAGGGACTCGGTGGAATGGTGGCGCTCCCGTCCGCTGTGGACCGACCGTCGGGTACGGTGTTGCCAGCGTCCGGGGCAATGGGCCCGGCATCGGTTGTGGTCTCGACCACTTGTGGGTCGTCAATGGGTGGTGGTGCATCTTTGGGATGACATGCTCCCTTCATGGGATCATCACTCAGGTTCAGAGCGATGCAGGTCGCCCCGTTGGAGCAACCCAAGAAGTTGGTGGCCTTGCAGTCTTGGCGACACTTCGGACCCGTTCCGTCCGTGTCGGCACACACCAGATCCGGAAGGCAGTAGGCGGGGCCACCGCAGTCATCACCCTGGGTTTTCCCCCCATTGTTTTCCGTGCACGCGCCCACGACCTTGTTGAGCCAGGGTTGCCAAATCCATTCGCAAAACGCGCCTTGTTCACAGGCGTCGTATCGCACGTCGCATTTGACTCGACAGATCCCTGTGGTGTCTCCCTTCGCTAGATACAGGCATGTGAGCCCGCTCATGCAAGTCTTTGCCCCATCACCACAGGCGTCGCCGGTTTTGCCCTGTGCGCCCGCATCACACACGCCAGCGAGCAAACAGTTCCCTTCATAGGGGCAATCTTCGTTGGTGTCACACAACTCCGAGCAATACCCGAGAAAAGGGACGCACAGTCCGTTGGCGCAGTCGGTGATCTTGGTGCACGCGTCGCCGTGTTTGCCCGAACCCAGCTGCACGCACTTTTCACCCATACAGGACATGGTTCCAGGACACTGACTGTCGTTGGTGCATGTTTGGGTGCAAACGCCCTCACCGTCTCCGATGCCGATGCATTCAAAGGACTCACAGTCTGCGGGCGATTCGCAGGGCTCTCCCAGCCCTTGGTCGCCCTTGGGGTAGCAGATCCCGTCGGCGTCCTTCCCGATGCATTTCATGCTCGACGGGCAACCGGCATTCCCTCCGGCCAAGGGATTGCATTCCTTGCTGCACACCGCCGAATCGGGCAAGACCAGACAGCGATTGCTGCTGCACGTGTCGTGGTCGTAGCAATAGTCTCCGATGGCGATATTGCCGCCGGTGGGTGCGCAGTGTTCATTGTTCGGGATGCATTGAGAGGTAGAGACTCCGGGTACGTTAAAACATCCGTAGCCATCGGGGCAGGGCGAGTTGGCTCCGCAATCTTGGCCACAGAACGCGCCTTCATCACCGTATGAAAAACATACGCCGGTGGTGCAATTGCTCTTCTCTTTGCATGCGTCGCAGACTTGGCCCTGGGTGAACGGGATCGCGGGATACAAGAAGCAAATGCCTCGTTTGTCGTCGTCGTGAAGGATTTGGGCCTCCTCACTCTTTCCTGGTGACGAGGTGAAAAACATCGTGGCAAAGCGTTCCCGCGTATGATTCAGGCCGATCGCGTGGCCAATTTCGTGCGTGGCGACAGCCTGGACATCCACCTTATTGGAGAAAGGATCATCGGCGCCCGAGGTGGTCCATTCAAAATGTTGCCCGTTGAAGAAGATCTCGACCTTGTCGATGCCCTGGCCGGGACCGTTCATCTTCCAATTGGTCGTGACGCCCATGGCATCTTGAACCGTCATATTCCAATTGGTTTCGAGCCACCGGATGAAGATGTCCTTGTTGGGGTTGAATGATTTGACACCCCCAAACAAGAAGTTGAGATCGGAACAAGAGACCGCTTTCCATGCATCAAAAGCGGCCCCGATGGCGTCTTCGATTTGATCCGGGGAGACATCGTCGGAGCCATTGGAGGCCACATACCATTTCACCGTGCTCTTAAGCCACGTTCGGTGGTACCCCCAGGAGTCATACAGGACGGTATAGGCCTTCGCTGATGAGTGGGACATGCCCAGAACAACGATACAAGTGATCGAGGCCAATAATCGGGAGGAAAAGCGATTCATGGCTATTTCTCCATTGTCTTGGCAATGGCCCGAAGTTCCCGTGTGAATGCGTCAAAGTCGAGCGTCGTTCTGGTCTTGTTGATGGGGCGGTGGATGCCCACTGGTTGCGTGCGATGAATTCGATGAACACCGGCCAAATCGCGCGTCACGATGGTTTTCCCCTTCCGCTGAACGACGCCGTATTTTCCTTGGATCATGCCCACAACGTAGTGGAATTGACCGTCGGTGCGCAGAAAGAGCAGGACTTCTTCGCCGATCCGCATGGGTGCTGTGCCGACCACGCTCATCTCCACTTTTCCGACCACACCGCCAAGTTGGCGCACAGTCAGCGTCTTTTTCTGGGATCGCCCCACAATGACCGATTGAATGGCGAGGGTCGTGTCGGTGTAAATGACGCTCTTGTCCGGGCTCCATGTGCCCGTTCTGGCGAGCACTTTCCCCCGAACACAGATGGCTGCCTCGCGCACCATGTCTGTTGTGCTCAGCGAGCGGACGGTGGTGGCCGATGCGGTCAGTGGAGCAAGCACCAAGAGCAGAAGAGAGCCCAGGAAAAGGGCGTTTCGGTACAGTTTCAAACGACTACCTCCTGCATCGGCGACGGGTATTTTCGATTGCCCAACAACGTGGAGCGAAGGATTCTACCCTGTCCCACACCTCGGCTCCAAGCAGTACTTTCATAGGGCATCCTTAAATGGCGTGATAGCAGCCGGATCGCGTGTCTACACACACGTTATTTCCCGATGATGAGTCTGGCGTGCGGAATATGCCGTGCGCTGCTTTTTTCGTAAAACTCGTATGCGTATGAAACGGTAATTCGGTACCCGAGTGCGGTTTTTGTTCGCCCTTTTTCGATGGTGACGGTCTTCTCTCGCTCGTCCCCTTTGGGCTCCCACACGCGCACTTTGGCTCGTCCGATCCGTTCGGTGCCTTTGTCCGTTTCGATTTCGTCCCATCGGGTTTCAAGCAACGTCAGCAAAAAGGGGCTCCCCTCGATCCATACGGTACCCATTCCTTTGATTTCCAACGTCGCGTCCAACTGTACTGCGGTGCCGTAGCCCGAGAGATCGACGGGCGGAGGGGCTGTCACTTCCACGGTCTTCTTGGGGGGGGGAGCACAGCCGATTCCGAGGAGAAGTACCGTGATTAATCCAATCCAGCGCATGTGTTTTCCTCCAGACAACGGCGGAGTCTATCATGGATTGGGACGATTGCTACCCGACCCCCTCTAGCGGGCGGGGGCCGACTGCACTATGCTTACACGAGATGGAGTGGTCATTTCCAAGAACCTTGACGGAAGGTCGCCTTGTGCGGCGCTACAAACGTTTTCTCGCCGACGTGGAGTTGCCATCGGGCGAGGTGGTGGTGGCGCACTGTGTGAACACGGGGCGGATGCTTGGATGCAGTGATCCTGGCTCCATGGTTTGGCTTGAGCCTGCGCCGCCCCAATCCAAACGAAAGCTTCAGTGGACTTGGGTGCTGACGAAAACGCCAAGCGACATCATGGTGGGTGTGCACACCGGTTACCCCAATCGCTTCGTGGCGGAGGCACTTCGCCAGGGCTCCCTCGCTTCGTTGAAGGGATATGCTCACGTGCGCACCGAAGTGCGCATGGGGGCATCGTCGCGGGTAGATGTGTTGTTGACTGATCACGAGACGTGTCCCCAATGTTGGGTCGAGGTGAAAAATGTCACTCTTGCCCGGGACGGCGTCGCGTTTTTTCCCGATGCGGTGACCGAGCGGGGCCGCAAGCACTTGGACGAGCTCTCCGCCCGTGTTGCGGAGGGCGACCGAGCGGCCATGGTGTTTGTGGTACAGCGAAGTGATGTGCACTCTTTTCGACCGGCGGATGACATTGACGCGCGTTATGGTGAAACGCTACGTAGTGCGGTGGAAACCGGAGGGGTGGAGGCCTATGCCCTCCGTGTGGAGCCGTCACCTTCGGGTTTGCGTCTCTTGGATCAGATCCCTGTGATGTTGTCGGAGTGAATGAATGCCCATCGTTCACAATGTCGAAGTGCCGTTGGAAGAGACGAACGATCTAACACGAGTTGCTGCGCGCGAACTGGGTGTTGATGTCGCCTCGATCCGGGATGTGGTGGTGATACGACGCTCCATCGACGCACGTGGGCGACGGGCGCCTCGATGGGTGTTGTCATTGCAGGTGATCGGGTTGGAGGACGAAGCTCCTGCTGTGTCAGAACGCGCTCATCCCTTGCCAGAGCTTCGTCGTCGTCGTCCCGAGCGCGTGGTTGTGGTGGGCGCTGGGCCGGCTGGGCTCTTCGCCGCGTTGCGACTGGCCGAAGGCGGCCTGTCACCCATTCTTATTGATCGAGGCAGCGCCTTGGAGCAGCGCCACGGACGGGCCCGCAGATTGCGTGCAGAAGGGGTGTTGGATCCCGAGAGCAACCTGTGTTTTGGGGAAGGCGGGGCAGGGGCGTATTCCGACGGAAAACTCTACACCCGAAAACGTTCTCCTCTGGTTCGCGAGGTGTATCGGCGCTTGGTGGAATTCGGAGGGGATCCGAACATCTTGGTGGACGCCCATCCACACATCGGAACCAATCGTCTCATTCCACTACTACGTCGCATGCATGATCATTTGGTCGCGATCGGCGTTGAAATGCGCTTCGACACGCGACTGGATGATCTCCTCATTGACGAGGGTGCGTTACGTGCCGTCGTTGTTGGTGGCGATGAGATCGCAACGGACACGCTGATCCTGGCAACGGGACATTCTGCTCGGACCACCTATGCCATGATGGCAGAGCGTGGTGTTCTGTTGGAGTCCAAGCCCTTTGCGGTGGGCGCCCGGGTCGAGCACCCCCAATCGCTCATCGACCGCATCCAGTTTGGCGATCACGCAGGTCACCCGGCGTTGGGCGCTGCAGAGTATTTCTTGCGCTGTAAACAGGGAGGCCGGGGTGTGTATTCGTTCTGCATGTGTCCCGGAGGGTTCATCATTCCTACGCCGACCGAGCCAGGTCACCTCAACGTCAATGGGATGAGCAATCAGGCGCGGAAAAATCACTTTGGCAACGCGGCACTGGTGGTGACGGTGGGGCCGGAAGATTTTGCACCGACCGGCAATGCGCTCGATGGCCTTGCGTATCAACGGAACATCGAACGCCAAGCGTTTGAGGTGGGCGGGCAGAACTACGCGGCTCCCGCCACACGACTGACGGACTTTGTGGCGGAGCGTGGATCGACCACCCTTCCGACACGAACCAGTTATCGTCCGTCATTGACACCCGCTGACATCGCCTCTGTGCTTCCGCTCCATATTGTGGGTGCGCTGCGGAGTGCCGTGGTTCAATTTGAACGACAAATGCGCGGGTATCTCACCAATGAGGCTGTGATTGTCGCGGCCGAGACGACGACATCGTCTCCGATTCGAGTGGTGCGCGGTGAGGACTTCCAGTCGCTCACGGTTCAGGGTCTCTATCCCACGGGCGAAGGGGCGGGGTATTCTGGGGGCATTGCCTCCAGCGCCATGGATGGAATTCGCGTGGCGGACCGGATCATCGCGACCCCCTGACGATACGAAGGGCTCAGGGGGAACTCTTACGCCAAAGTTCCCACGCTCCCGGATCCGGGCCGTACTTCTTGCCAGTGATGGTTTGCAGCGCCCACAGGGTGGTCTGGGCGAGGTCGTTGTTGGGCGCGTTCAATAGTGGGATCAAGGCATCGACCGCCGCCGTTGCTCGCGCGCGACCCAAGGCGGTCACCGTGGCGGTCACAATGGTCGTGTCGTCTGATTGAAGCAACGAGCCAATGACTTTAAACACCTCAGGGATCGACCACTGGCCCAGGGCCCACAGTGCGTGTTTTCGCAATTCAAGGGTGTGTTCGGATCGTTTGGCGATCAAGCCCAACGCAGGGATGGCCCTGGAGTCACCCAGAGAAACGAGGCTGTTGATGACCGTCTTTTGTAGTGTTTCGTCTTGGGTGCGTTGAATGAGCAAGGGGACCACTGTGGTGTTGTTGAGCATGCCCACCGCACGCGTTGCCGCCAGCCGAACGATGGCCGCCTTGTGATGCATGAGAATGGACAGGGGGGCGATCGCGCGGGAGTTCGTGAGTTGCCCAAGCGCTTTGGCGCAGGCTGCGCGAACGGAGGGGGCGGTGACCACAACCAAGGATCGTCGAATTAAGGGGTCCACTGCCGAGGGAACACCGATTCGCCCGAGATTGCCCGCTGCCGCACTCTGTACCGCCATGGTGGGATCGTTGAGCGCTTTGATGAGCTCGGCGACCGACTCTGAACGTCCCAACGTGCCCAACGCATTGGCCGCGTATATGCGATTACGGGCATCGGTGTGCGGATCCACTACCACGCGACGCAAGACGGGAACGGCGCAGCCATGCCGAATCCGTCCAAGCGCACCATAGGTCTCGCCTCGAATGGCGTCCGGGGTGTCCGCGAGGCTATCGACCAAGGTCTGACACCGCTCCCCGGCGGTCCCCAACTCGTCGCGAGCCGCGATGCGCGCCGCATTGTCTCGTACTTGTTGGGTCGCCGAGCGCAAGCCCAGACGAATCGTCTTCATGGCAGCGGGTCCCTCTTTCAGCAACGCCGCCATTGGGGCGCACTTCGAGGGATTCAGGGCGGGGCATTCGATGGTGTCATCCACCCGAACGGTCCCGGCCTGTCCGAGTGCGGGTAAGGCGACCAAGCACACGAGCAGGATCCAGGCCCCGCGGCCGAAGCGTGGCCCACAAGCCCTACTCATCGGCGCATGATGATCAACGGTCATTTTCTTCTCCTGGGACCGGAGGTGTCTCGGCTTGGCGGACCAAATACGGTCCCAACGCCATGCGATCGATTCCACTGGCCAAGAATGCTCGGACGGCATCCTGAGCAGAACAGACAATCGGTTCTTTGTGCATGTTGAAAGAGGTGTTGATCAGGCTGGGAGTACCGGTTAACTCGAAGAAATTCTGTACGATGGCATGGTACTCCGGGTTGTCCTCTTCATGAATGACCTGGGGGCGTGCGGTGTTGTCCAGATGAACGACGCCTGCCGATCGGGACTTCATCGCGTCCGACACCTCAAAGGTGATGGTCATGTATCGTGCGGCCAACTCCCCGCCCTTCATATTCGGATAACACGCCGGTGCGTGGCTCGCGAGGGTGACCGGCGCAAAGGGCATGAACTCCGTTCGATTCAACTTGGCGTTGAGCCAATCATTGACCGAGGGATCGTCGGTTCGGTAGAGAATGGAGCGATTCCCCAACGCACGCGGCCCATATTCAAGACGTCCACTGACCCGAGCGACGACCTTCTTTGCCGCGAGCTCTTCAGCCACGGCGCGGGCCAAGTTTGCAGGGCGTTCGTGTGGGATCTTGGCCTCTTCCAAGGCCTGTTCAATGGAGTCTTCGGACAGATCCGGGCCCAAGTAAACGCTCTTCAGTCGTTGGTTCGTGGCCATCCCCGCTTGGGCGAGATGGGCCAACCCTGCTCCCATGCTGATGCCCTGATCCGTCATGGCTGGATGGATGAAGATCCGGTCGATTTCGGGCAGTTGGAGAATGCGTTGATTGACCACCACGTTGGCGAATGTACCCCCTGCAAGCACCACATCTCGCAACCCCAGTTCTTGGGCGGCCCGCTGCACGTAGCGCACCATGATGTCTTCCAACCGTTTCTGCGTCGCGGCCGCAACGTCTTCGGGTTTGAACGCACTCAATGCTTTGTAGGGGCCCCGACGTTTGCTCCGCCACAGCAAGTCTGGAGTGACAAATCCGGTTTCGTCTTCGTTGAGGTCGAAGAGTTTGGAAACGGTCTCGTAGGCGGCGGCGGGATCTCCGTAGGCCGCCAACCCGGTGACCTTTCCAGCCATCAGGTTGTGGTACCCGAGCAGTTGAGCGATCTCGCCGTAAAACTGACCGGGAGAATGACGTGCGGTGGAGCCATATTGAAAATCGCATAGCCCATTGCTGCACAGGAAGATCTTGGATGAATACCCGTCGCCCATGTTGTCGGCGGTGACGGCGATGCAGTCGGAGAATCCACTGGTCAAGTACGCGGAATACGCGTGTGCCGTGTGATGATCGACAAAGGGCGCCAATTGCGGAAAACGCCGCTTTAGCATCATCTCGCTCAATCGTTCGGTCGCCCAAGCGACCGCGCCACCTCGTGCCATGGCGGACTGCAAGTAGAGATACGATTTGTGGACCACCCCGAAATAATCGTGCTCCTTTGTGGGGAGCATCTTTCGGGTCATTCGAGGCAAGAAATGATGCCGATTGGCAGGCAGGACGACATCGATGTCGCTGATGTCCAGCCCAAAGGTGTCAAGGCATCTTTGGACAGAGAGGCTCGGGAATCCACCGGCGTACTTCACGCGGCATAAGCGTTCTTCAGCCACCGCATACACAGGGACGCCATCACGAAACAGGGTTGCGTTCGCGTTGGTGTCTTCGTGAATGCTTAGCAGCCAGTGGACGCTTCGGTCTCGCTTTGGTTGCGCTTTCTCCAATGGTGTCTGATTCCCGTGGCCAACAAAACGACTGTGCTGGTGCTCAGTAGTAGTGTGAGGTTGATGTTTGTTCGCAAGATCATGGCGAGGGTGAAATACAGTATGGGCAACCCAAATACACCGAGCACGAGCCCTATGGTCACCCAGGCCAAAACATCGTGTCTCTCCAGCGCGGTGGTTGCCAAAGCCAGACCCGGGACGATGGTCACGTAACAAAAAACCAATGTATCCAGTGCGAACGATCCAGTCACCGCGCCATAATACGGGAGGGGGATCGTTTCATCAATGTCCTGCGACTTCTGTCGTTCATTGACCGCGCGTTCGCGGTTGACAGGGACGGTCATGGAACGGCAGTCTAGCCACGGAGGGGGCCGACACAAGGCATGGCTTTTTATTCAAAAACCGTATTCGACCATTTTCGAAATCCACGGAATGTGCGTTCCATGGAGCATCCCGATGGTGTCGGACGGGCCGTCAACGAAGCTTGCTCGGATGTGGTGACAATCTACATTCGGGTGAAAGCGGATGTCATAGAGGACGTCAGCTTCAAGGCGCAGGGCTGCGTTGCGTGCATTGCCGCCGCCAGCGTGACGACCGAGTTGGTTCAGGGTAAGAGCCTGGAGGACGCCCTGTTGTTTGATAAAGATCGTATTTTGGACGTGCTGGGTGAGCTTCCTCCCGTCAAAGTGCAGTGCTCCATGATCAGTCCAACCGCCTTGCATGAGGCCATCCATGACTACAGAAACAAATAGGAACGAGTCGGGGACCGACTTGAGCCTCGTCATCGCTGCGCACAACGAAGTCGGCACCATTGCCGATGTCGTTTGTCGCGCTCGGGACGTCATCGGGGTTCATGCCGAGATCATCGTGGTCGATGACGGGTCAACGGATGGGACTCGTCAGGCAGCGCTGGATACGGATGCCCGAGTGGTTCATCTGTGGCCCAATCGGGGGAAAGGCAAAGCGCTGCGCGCGGGTGTGGCTCAGACGAGCGGTCGTTGGGTGATCTTTTTGGACGGAGACGGCCAGGACGATCCTGCGGACATTCCACGCTTGCTCCAGGCGGCCACCGATGACGTGATCATGGTGAATGGCTCACGTTTCTTGGGTTCATTGCGCGAGGGCGCGATCAATGGACCGAACCGGATCGGAAACATTGCCCTCACGTGGCTGATGAGCGTGCTCTTTGGGCATCGGATCACGGACAGCCAGGCGGGGTTTCGGGTTTTTCGTGGCGATGTGGTTCGAAACTTGTCGCTGCGCAGCACAGAATATGAAATCGAAACGGAGATGTTGGCCAAGGTCTTACGCCGAGGACACCGCGTGGTGGAAGTGCCTGTGACGCGGTATCAACGCGGCGGGGGTCACACGGATTTCCGCAGAGTTCGCAATGGGTTGCGCATTTTGGGGACAATGCTGCGGGAACGGTTTGCCTGACCCTCCATAGGTCACGTATGATGCGACCATGACACCCGTCAATACGCCGATTCGCATGGGGATCGTGTTTGGTACGCGTCCCGAGGTGATCAAGCTCTACCCCATCTTGGTCGCACTGGAGCCCTATGTGAAGTCGGGTCGTGTGGTTGTGCGCACGGTGAGCACAGGTCAGCACGAATCGTTGCTCGAACAGGCGCTCTGCCTCTTTGGCATCCAACCGAATTATTCGTTTGAGTTGATGCGGGATGGATTGAGCCTGTCGGGGTTGCACGCGTCGATGGTGCAGAGCCTCAGCACCGTCTTGAACGACGAAAAATTCGACCATGTGTTGGTGCAGGGAGACACCTTGACGGCGTTTTCGGCGGCGCTGGCCGCGTTTTATGCGCGCATCCCGACGAGCCACGTGGAGGCTGGCCTCCGCACTTGGGATCCTGCCCATCCCTTTCCTGAGGAAATTCATCGTCGCTGGATCACCTTGGTGGCGACCCACCATTTCTGTCCAACCACGTCCGCTCGGCAGAATCTGCTCCGAGAAGGGGTGGCGGCCAATCATGCCATTGTGGTGGGCAATACGGTGATTGACGCCATGCGATTGGTTCAAGATCGGGTCCAAAGCGCGGCGGATCTCCCCCCTGCTCTCGGGCAACGACTCTTTGTGACGACGCACCGGCGCGAGAACCTGCCCAAGCTTGAGGAGGAGATCCTCCCGGCCATTCGAGCGGTTGTCGAAGCCCGCCCCACGTTGGATGTGGTGGTGAGTGTGCACCCCAATCCATTGGTCCAGCAGGCGGTCCAACGGCAACTGGGTGGGCATCCGCGCATTCATCTCATGCGTCCACTGGACTACACTGAGTCCTTGGCGTTGGTACGGGACGTCACACTGGTGGTGACGGATTCCGGTGGGTTGCAGGAAGAAGCCACGGCGTTGGGGACGCCGGTCATGGTGTTGCGGCGTGTCACCGAACGAATCGAGGCGTTGGATGCGGGTTGTGCGTTGCTTGTGGGGACCGATGCCGTGGAAATTGCGACACGCATTGGCCACGTGCTCGATGACGACGTAGTGCGCGAGCGGATGGCCCATCCCAGCAAGGTATTTGGAGACGGGCATGCAGCGGAACGAATCGTCTCTCACCTGATTGGGGAGATCGTCTGACCAGAACCTTCCCATCCGTTCTCCTGGGGCTCACGGTGGCCACGCTTGTACTCGGATTCATTCGGTTTGATGGCCCCGCCGGCGGGTATTGGGATACCTACATTACGGCGCCCGCCATGTTCATGAGTGGGACACCGGTCGATTTTCGAAACGCCGATGGAACGCCCACTCACACCATCACACTCGAAGGGGTGTTGCCCGATGATCTGATCGACCGGGACACCTATGGAATCATCACCAAAGATCAGCGGGTGGGCGGGGGGATCGTTGCTGCCCCCATGGTCGCGATCTTTGGACAGATCGGATTTCGCATCCTATTTGCGCTGGGGTTCGCGCTCATCCTTCCACTCTCCGTGTTGGTGTGGCGCCGCCTGGAGCTGGGCACCGACTGGGCGGGTTTGGCGGGTGGGGTGATGCTGGCGTGGAACCCCTTTGTGCTGAGCATCGATCGTCTGAACGCCAACATGTTTGCGCTGCCGGTGATGTTGGCGGTGTTGTACATGCTCCTTGAGCGCCCGCGACGACTACGAAGCCTCGTCTTGTTGGGCGTCCTCTTTGGTGTCTTGGCCGGCATTCGCAATGAAGCCATCTGTTTTGTTCCCGCCATCGTCTATTGGTTTCTGCGATCCGATGAACACTCGACGTTCACGACTCGTTTTCGACACCTGACCGTGGTGGGGGTCTTGACGGTCTTGGTGCTTGTCCCCGTATTCTATTGGAAGTGGTATGCCTTCGGTCATCCCTTGATGCATCCAAGCCAGTATCCGCACTTTCAGGGGTTTCGGCCTGAGTTTTATCATCAATTGTTCGGCGGCGGATTTTGCTTCAACGGTTTGTTCAATTGGCCGCTTCACGACACATTCGTACGGACACCCCATTTTGGGTACCCCACCTATTTGCTCTTTCCTTTGGTCACCATTCGAGCGATGGGCGTCGTGGGTGTGGCCATCCTTCTGGTTGGAATGGGGCGTTTGTGGCGATTGCATCGGGCCGTCTTTTGGCTTCTGCTTCTTTGGATGGTGCCCATCTACGTTTTGTTTGGCCCTCAAGAAAACTGGGAAGAGGTCAAAATGACCTTCATGCTCCTGGCCTATCCGCCTTTGGGGCTGGCATTTGCCGTGGGTATCCACGGTATCTGTCGCCGCGCCCATTGGCGGCGCAGTCTGGTCAGCGTGGCGGTTGTATCGCTCGTTCTATTTGCCGGCGTGCGATCGGTGGGTAACCTGGACGTTCCAGCGGATGAGCGGTGGTATCAACGCTTTCCAAACGCGTCACCGGACAACCCTTCGTCCCAGCCGGGGCTGGCCGCCGTGGATCGCAACGACCATGTCTACTTTGAGAGTCACGAATCGGTGGAAGAGATCGTTCGCGAGCGGGCCAAACTCACAGCCGGTTGGCCGTGGCCCATGTCGTATTTGCCCAACCGACTTCAATTCGAACATGCTCAGGACTTGATTGGCAAAGAGTGGGATTCTCGTACACTTGAAGTCGAAGAGGTATGGGATCATATTTACCGGCAGCTTCCCACTAACCAGATGCGCGATCCGCGTTGTCCAGCACGCGTGGATCCGAACGCACAAGAAGAGGAAAATTGAGATGTCGGGTGAACTGCGAATCACGTTTATTCGGACCTCCTCGCTGCTCTTGGAATACGAAGGGTATACGGCGCTGACGGATCCCTGGTTTCAAATGACCATGCGGGGATTGCCGGTTTTTCGACGACCCGGTATTGAGCTGGGCGACCTTCCCAAAATCGACGGCATCATCGCCTCCCACCTGCATCGCGACCATTTTGAGCGCGCTGCCGTACAGACGATGATTCATCCGGATCTCGAAATCGCCGGCACCATCGGAACCGCGAAGTATTGCGCCAAGATGGACGTTCCTGCGATCCATGAAATGGCGCCGTGGGATACGTGCGAGATGGGGCCGCTGAAGCTGACGGCGACCCCGGCGGAGCACACTGGCCCCTTGCCTCCTGAGGTGAATTTCATCATTCAGTGTGGGCAATGGACGGTCTTCTTCGGGGGGGACGCCCGGTGGAGCGATGCCTACAAACAAATTGGGGATCGCTTCCCGGCCATTGACGTCGCCATTCTACCCATTGGTGGCACCCTGATCTTTGGCAAGCGAACGACCATGAATCCCACGGATGCCGTCCGTGCGTGCAATTACTTGCGCCCACGGTGGGTGATTCCCATTCATGAAGGAGGGGAATGGCTGCCGGTGCCGCCGGCCAGCTGGCATCCAGGACGAAACAAGCACTTTGTGAAGGCCCTGGAATCCTCACGACTTCCTAGCGCCGCTGTGGTGTTGGCTCCGGGGGAACGTGCGACGTTTACGCCGCAGTCCGCTCCTGATCGGGATCGCTGGACGCCGGCTCTATCTCACACTCCATAGGTTCGGCTTCGTCGAGGCGCCCATTGACGTTGATGTCTTCCATACGAAGCACCTCTTTTCCCTCGGCCAAGAAGACGCCACGGTGAAAATCTCGGACGCGCCGTAGTCGCGGTATTGGAATGGCAGCCAAATGCAAGCCGGCTGCGACGGTCGAATGATACCCAAAGAACACAAACAACCCCACCATGTATCGTGGCCAGGAGATCTTCTTTCCTGCATTTTTTCCGCCGCAACAATTGGCCATTAGCTCACCACCGCTCTTTTGGAGATGACATCGTCTTCGCCATCCATTGCTTCGATTTGTTTCGACCGATCGGCCAAGAGATCGTCCAGCTTGACGCCCAGGTTCTCAAACCATCGTGCAATAATTCGATTGGCGATGTCCGATTTTTCTTCGATAAACTGGGCCACAGTGTCTTCGTCGTGTTTCACCCGCTTGTTGAAGAGCAAATAGGGCATGTAATAGAGTTCTCCGGCGATGCACGTGGGTTGGATACACAGGTGGCGATCCATGACCTGATATCCCATCTTGAGGTTCCATTTCTTGATGAGCTGTCGGGACTCCTCGCGAGTGACCTCGTAGACGGGGGTCCCAAAGTGGATGCCATAGGACTCGTAGAAAAATTGGATCATGGTCAATGAAATGAGCATCTGCTCCACCATCTCATTGGTGTCTTCATTGGAGCCGTCTGTCATGTAACGAAGGCCGTTCTCCAAACAGTACAACGCGCTCCGCATATGCATGGCCATCTTACAGCCCATGAACCAAATGAAGCCCGACTTGTACTTGCGATAGTCCTGCAAAACCGACTGGACGATGATTTCATCGAAATAGTCACGCGTAGAAATCAATGTGTAGACAAACTTGTCTCCCAGGGCGCGGTTGAGTTCGTCCACCCGTTTTCCAGTACGGTGATGGTAGTAATGTCCGTAGCCATTCTTGTACGTGATCAAATGCACCCGATCATAGTGCTCCGCCAAGCTAATGGCGGTGGCGGTCGAGTCCAATCCGCCGCTGAACATTAGCGCGATCTCGTTGGGCCGAACTTTGGGGTATTCCCCGGGTCGCACCACCTGCTCAGGCGTATGGATGCGATGCAATATGTCGGACTTTGTCTGTGTACTCATGACACCACCTATTTCGTATTGTCCCCAAAATGAGGGTCAATCGCAACGTGATTCCCCAATCCAGCCCTTGAAGACACCGTAAACCGGCTCGCTAGCGCATGGTTGACACGTTGCGCGCGGATGGTCGCTGTGCCATCCTCACCGGTGTTGAACGCACCTGCACTATTGCCAATTCAGTTGGACGAGCAACGGCTTTTGTCGTGGTTCCAGCAACCGTCGCTGGTGGCTCCGGATGGTCGGATTCGTAGCTGGTTGGACCGAGATCACAGCGGCTATGAATACGACGAAGCCACAGCCCTGGTTGTGCGTCTCTTCGATTGGCTCGGCTGGTCACAGCGGGCCGATCCACTCCGTCGAGTGGTGCAAGCGCGCATTGACGCCAATCAATGGTTGCAGCGTCGTGGGACGTCCTATGTGTTTGATACCGCGTTGGCGTTGTGGATTTTGGAGGATCCCACCCCCGTGGCCCATCGGGTTCTGGGATGGTTGCAAGAGCGTCAAGTCTGCGAGCCTGTGACCGATTCGGAGCGATGGTCTCAATCTTTTGGTCCTCACCTCATTAAATGCGCCGGGCCCCTGTTCGCGTTGGGGTATGGCCGTGAGGTGCAGCCGGTTGTGGACCACCTCGTACGCACTTGTTTTGACGGCGAGCGTTTTCGAATCCACCCCCGCAGTGAAGGAACCTATGTCCACAGCCATTGCTATGGTCTTGAAGGCCTGCTCGCAACGGGGCAACACCCCGACGTGGCGCGCACCGGTGCGGACTGGTTGGCCCGTTTGCAACGAACCGATGGGGCGTTGCCTGCCTGGGTTGGGTGTCTGGCCGACCCGCGCTGGCCGACCGACGTTGTGGCGCAAGCGATTCGAATTTGGGCAATCATCGATCGAGAACGGTATGCTCCCTACATTGACCGCGCGTTGTTTCGACTCGCTTCGCTACAATGCCTGGACAGTGGCGGTATTGCGTACAGTCCACAACACCCGCATGAGAACAGTTGGGTGGGGGTGTTTGGGCTCCAGGCGGCAAGTTGGGCGCGTGGTACGCCGCACGAAGAGATGGTGCAATGGCTGATCTGACCGTTCTTGGCTTGTGGGATGGACACGACGCTGGCGTGGCGCTGATTCGCGATGGTTCGCTGCAATTTGCTGTGAGCGAGGAGCGTCTGTCCCGCGTCAAACGCGCACAAGGTTTTCCTTCCTTGGCGCTTCAAGCGTGTTTGTCCCAATGCAATGTGGATCCCTCAGAGATCGACGTGATCGCTGTTCCGGGGCGATTTGGTCGTTTGCTTCACCGGGCGGGCGACGCGGTCTATCGACGCTCAAGCACCCAGCGTGATCCCATGGGTCTGTCGTCCATTTTGGCCCGAGAAATGGAGTTGGGGATGGCTCGACTCCCAACGTTGCGTCGGTTGGAATCCAAAGGAAGCCAGGCTGTGTTGGCTCGACGTCTTCGGCGCGTTGGTCTACGAGCCCCCGTTGTACCGGTCGATCATCACGATGCCCACGCTTGGACAGCTCGGCTCGGTGGGTTGCCGGACACGATGGTGGTGACCATGGACGGGTATGGTGATGGCTTGGCCGCCACCTTTGACGGTCCGGGTCCCGACCGAGAGGCGTTGAGCAGTCCAGGGTGTAGCGTGGCGTTGGTTTATGGTGCCGTCACGCGGCAACTGGGGTTCTCGGAAGGAGAGGAAGGCAAGGTGATGGGTCTGGCTGCCCACGGCGATCCCCGGCCACTGGCACCTTGGTTTCGAGAGCGAATGGGATTTGAAAGCTGTTTGCCCTCGTTGGGGGGACGTATCGGCCGACGGGCCCTGACGGAACATCGGCGGGAAGATGTGGCGGCTGCGTTGCAACATCGCACCGAAGAGGTGGTTTCAGGCTGGATTGATGCACGTCGTCAGCAGCAAACCAACATCGCACTCAGTGGAGGACTCTTCGCCAATGCGTCGCTCAACGGTCGATTGGCGAAACAATTTGACCGGATCTTCGTGTTTCCTCACATGGGGGACGGTGGATTGTGTGTGGGGGCGGCACTGGCAGTGACGGGCCCTGTGCCCTTCAAGATGCCCTTTTTGGGACCGGATTATGCGGGCGATGTCATCGAGGCGGCGTTGCATAAACGGGGTTTGGGTGCAGCGCGTGTAGACCATCCTGAAGACGTGCTCCTCGGGGTGATCGATGAGGGAGGGATCGTGGGGCGTTTCGTGGGGCGGTCGGAATTTGGACCTCGGGCGTTGGGTCACCGCTCCATTCTTTGTCGCGCGGACCGACCGGCCATTTTGTCCGATCTGGGCGATCGCCTGGACCGGGAGCCCTTCATGCCCTTTGCCCCCATTCGTCGAACGGGCGCTGGGTCAGCCACCATGACTGTGGTCGTGGACGCGGATGAAACTCTCCGACGAGAATGTCCCGCTGCCGTGCACGTGGACAACACGGTTCGAACCCAAGTGGCCACAGAGGAAAACGATGCGGGCATGTGGCGTTTGCTGGGTCGTGCGGAGAGCCGGGGGATGCCGGCGCTGATCAACACCAGCTTCAACCGACACCAAGAACCCATCGTCGAGACACCCGATGATGCCATTGAGACGTTCTTGTCGACCCGACTCGACGCCATGCAGCTCGGTGGCTTTGTCGTCCGGAGGCCACAATGAGTTTGTGGACCGACACCACCCTGGTTGGGCGTGCTGTGCGTTCTCGCTACCGACCGCAAGCCGGTCCGTTCAAGCTGACCGCCGCTGTGACGTACACCTGCCACCAACGCTGCACCCACTGCCGAATTTGGAAACGAGCGTCGACCGACGAGCTCTCGGCAGGGGAGTGGCGGCGGATATGGCGCAGTGTGTCTTCGAGCTTGAGTTGGTTGGATTTGACGGGCGGTGAAGTGACGGACCGGCCGGATTTTGTGGAGATCGCGGTGGCCGCCTTGGAGGAATGCAAGTCGTTGGCGATGCTGCACTATCCCAGCAATGGAAGCCGTCCACAGGATTTGGAAGAGACGACCCGCGCGATTGCTGGGGCGTCGCCCGAGCGATTGGTCGTGTCCATCAGCCTCGATGGTCCCGAAGCCCTGCACAACAAGCTCCGTGGAGACAAGAGTGCATTTTCCTGTGCTATCGAGAGCTTTAATCGTGTGCGTGGGTTGGGTGTGGACGTGTATTTTGGCATGACCCTCTCCGGGTGGAACATGCACGCTCTGGACGACACAATCGACTCCTTAGCACGCCGGATTCCGGGGATCGGCTGGCGGGATCTGCACATCAACGTGATGCATGTGTCACCCCATTACTTCGGCAATGTGGGGATCAAAGAGCCCAACAGGGACATGTTGGGGAAAGCCATTGCACACATTCTCTCCAAACGCGGTCGTCCACGAACGAAGACGGAACTGTTGGAATACCTCTTCTTGCGCCATGTACCCGCTTATTTGGGCCATGGTCGTTCCCCCTTGCCATGCCATTCCATGCGCGGCCACGCCTTCATCAATCCAAAAGGCGACGTGTATCCCTGCCACATCTGGGACCGTCCTGTGGGCTCGTTGCGAGACGTCGACTTTTCGCTGGACGTATTGTGGCGATCCAAATCAGCCGATGCCATACGCACAGAGGTGTCGAACGAGGAGTGTCCCGGATGCTGGACGCCCTGCGAGGCGTATCCAACCATTTTGGCCAATTTACCCCGCGTGTAATCGCGGCCGACTAGTTATCGAGTAGCTCCTGAGCGAGTCGATCGTCACAGAGCACGTGACTGACGAAACCGCCGCGTACAATGGCGCGGGTTGAGGGCGCTTTTTTGGGGCCTGACGCCAAGAGCAGGACCAGTTTTTGTTTCTCGATCTGGGCCATTCGTCGAAGCTGTTCCGTGTCTACGCTGATCAATTGAGACAGCCGTCGGTTCTCTGGGGCGATGGCCGGGCGCATCGGCAAGCGCTCACCGTCTTCATTGATGGGGTTCAGGCAGACATCGGCCACGGCCGCCTCGGGCGACTGCAATGTGTACCCGTGGGTCGCCAGCACCTGCTGCAAGGGGCCGTCGGGGGTCAAGCTATCGCCCACGCCAAACACGGCAATATCGATCTCTCGGAGCTGGTCGAGTACGGTCGTAATGGACCGATCGCGCAAGACCACGTCGCCTTCGTCGCTCAGGTAGCCAAATGCTCTTAAGCTATACCCGTTGATGCGGTGGGGCCCCAAGGCAGCACCCAGCCGATAGGTCAATTCCCCCACCAGCGCATCCCCCAACGACAATTGCTTGTAGAAGGGCTCTATGGTGAGGGGATAGATTCGGTACGAGCGTTCCGGCCATTGCAGGCTGTTTGTTCCGACTTGGCGAACCAACGAAGCCACATGGAATCCCCCGGCCAGACCAATCTGGCCTGCATGGACATTTCGTTGCAGGAATTCCCCCAACAGTTGGATGCCTAGGTTGCCGACAATGAGCGGACCCAAGTGGCCGCCTTCAGGAAAGGAGGAGTGCACAGGGTTTCGAACGACCGTGACCTGCAGCCGAGAGCGCAACGCGTCCGGAAGCTTGTCATCCGCGATCAGAACGGAGCGAACCCGGTTGCTGAGCTCCTCGTCGATGGCGCTCTGGGTTGTTTCGAGTTCGGCCACCCCCATGAACACGGCCGATTGCGCCAATCGACCAATTTCCCGTTCGGCTTCTTCAATGGCATACACATCCGATGGATCCACCGGGGGAATGTCGACGGATTCGCACAATTGTGGGGACAAGGGAACGCCGGACGTCAGCGCAGTCAACGCGCGGAGCCACCGGTGTTGAATCGCATTGAGTCCAGAACGGCGTTGAATCCATCGGATCCCGCCTCGTTCGACCGTGGCCAATTCACTCAAAAGAAATTCAGGAGTCACCTCAAGCACACGGGCCAAGCCAATCAACTGCGCTAAGGTGGGCGGCCGCCGGTTGGAACGGATTAAGCTGTAGGTCGATGGCGCGAGAGGCATCTCGTATCGCTGGCGAACCCGTTTGCAGATTTCGCGTCCAGACAGAGTGGTTCCGTGGCGTTGTTGGAACCCTTTTTCCGCTTCTTGGAGCCGCTCTCCGATGCGAATGTCGCCAATGCTTTGGTCCCTGCCTCTGGCCATGGCGGTATTCTATGTCGAACCATCCCGTGGCGTCGAGCCAACAAGAGAGGTTTGTTTGTACGAGCGCACGGTGCTCTGAATGACCGTGACGAACGGGTCTGAAGGATAGGGATTACGGGTCGATGGGGGCGTTTTCCAACAACTCCACCAACACACCGTTGCAGCTCTTGGGATGCAGGAATGCGACGGGGCAACCTTCTGCACCGATCGCCGGTTCGCGATTGATCAGCCGTACGCCATCGTCCTCCAACTCTTGAAGTTTTTCATGGATGTCGTTGACTTGGAAACACAGGTGATGGATTCCCTCGCCGCGTTTGTCGAGAAATCGACTGATCTCACTGTCTTCGTGAAGGGGGGCGAGGAGTTCGATTAGAGCTTCTCCCGCCTGAAGGAAGGCGACGCGGAGGCCCCGTTCGGGAACGTCTTTGGTCTCAACGTGCGAAAGCCCGAGCCGATCCCGGTACATGACCAGGGCCGACTCGAGCTCTCGTACAGCAATTCCTATATGGGCTATTTGTTCAACAGTGGCCATGGGCCAACCGCCTTACATCATACCGCCCATGCCGCCCATGCCGCCCATGCCGGGCATTCCGGCCCCGGGGCCAGGTGCGTCGTCCTTGGGCTTGTCGGCGATACCGCACTCGGTGGTGAGCATCAGGCCGGCAATACTGGCTGCGTTTTGCAGCGCAATACGGACCACTTTGGTCGGGTCGATGACACCGGCCTTGACCAGGTCTTCATACACGTCAGTACGTGCATTGTACCCGTAACTGCCAGTGCCATTGTCACGAATCGATTGCACGACAACCGAACCTTCTTTGCCCGCGTTGGCGGCAATGAGACGTGCTGGCTCCTCAATGGCCCGATGAACGATCGTGCCGCCTACGGCTTGATCACCCTCCAACGCCAAGCTGTCGAGCACTGTTTGGGCGCGAAGCAGGGCAACGCCGCCACCAGGCACGATGCCTTCTTCAACCGCCGCACGGGTTGCGTGAAGCGCGTCTTCCACACGGGCCTTTTTCTCTTTCATTTCGACCTCTGTGGCTGCCCCAACCTTGATCACGGCGACACCGCCGTGCAGCTTGGCGCGACGCTCTTCGAGCTTCTCGCGATCATAGTCCGAGGAGGTCTCTTCGATTTGATTCGAGATCTGACCGACACGTGCTTTGATTTGCTCCGCCTGACCGGCACCATCAATGACAGTTGTGTTGTCTTTGTCGATGACAATGCGTTTGGCCTGACCCAAGTCTTCCTCGGTCACGTTTTCAAGCTTCATGCCGAGATCTTCACTGATGACCTGACCACCGGTGAGGATGGCGATGTCTTGGAGCATGGCTTTTCGACGGTCGCCGAAACCAGGCGCCTTGACAGCAGCCACGTTCAATGTGCCGCGGAGCTTGTTGACCACGAGGGTCGCCAACGCTTCGCCGTCCACATCTTCAGCCAAGATCAAGAGCGGTTTACTCGAACGAGCAACCTTCTCGAGGAGCGGCAAAAGATCCTTCATGTTCGAGATCTTCTTCTCGTGAATGAGAATGAAGGGATCGTCCAAAACCGTCTCCATCCGATCCGCGTCCGTCACAAAGTAAGGCGACAGGTACCCGCGATCGAACTGCATGCCTTCCACGATCTCCAGGGAAGTGTCCATGCTCTTGGCCTCTTCGACCGTGATGACGCCCTGTTTGCCCACTTTGTCCATGGCTTCGGCGATGATGGAACCGATGGTCTCATCATTGTTGGCTGAGATGGTGCCGACTTGGGCAATTTCGGTCTGTCCCGCGGTCTCGATGCTCAAGTCCTCCAGCGACTTTACGACCGCGTGAACGGCCTTGTCGATGCCACGCTTGAGCTCCATGGGACTGTGCCCGCCCGCGACGAGCTTGGAGCCTTCACGGTAAATTGCTTGGGCCAGCACGGTCGCTGTGGTGGTTCCGTCACCGGCGACGTCCGAGGTCTTGGACGCAACTTCTTTCACCATTTGGGCGCCCATGTTCTCGAATTTGTTGTCCAACTCGATCTCTTTGGCAACCGTCACACCGTCTTTTGTGATCGTGGGAGCGCCAAAGCTCTTCTCGATGACAACATTCCGTCCCTTGGGGCCAAGGGTGATCTTGACAGCGTCGGACAGGGTATTCACACCACGGAGCAAGCTTGCTCGGATGTTCTCGTGAAATTGAATTTCCTTAGACATTGATTTGTCTCCTTTAAACTTGTTCTCCGAATCGAGAGCGCTTCTAAGCGCCCCTACCGGTTATTTTCATTTGGGTTCGACGCTTAGTCTTCAATGATGCCAATGACGTCGTCTTCACGTAGAATCAGGTGTTCCTCACCTGCGATTTTCACTTCGGTCCCGGCGTACTTGCTGAAAAGTACGCGATCACCTGCTTTGACTTGAAGCGGACGCGTGTCACCGTTTTCCAACGTCTTGCCGTTGCCAACGGAGACCACGGTTGCTTCAATAGGTTTCTCTTTGGCGGTATCAGGAATAATGATTCCACCCTTGGTGACGTTTTCATTCTCGACTCGTTTTACCAACAGCCGGTCTTGCAGCGGTCGAATATTCATCTTGTTCTCCTCAATTCAGTCGACTGGTTACCGCCTTAAAGTAGGCGGGTGTCCGTAGCTTTCGTTCGCGGAATAATAGGCAACCTTTTCGAGGGCGCAACCCCTAATTTTTCGAAAGGGACACTTTTCTTTGGCTAGGAGGGCGATCAGACGCCCTTTCAAACGCAATCTTTGCCAGGCATTGCGCGGACCTGCCTACGTTTCATATAATAGGGCGGTTCTCGGGTTGAAGTGTCACACGGCGCGATGATTCAGAACCGATCGTACAGGAGCAGGACACAATGACGTTGCCCCCCGAAATAAGCCGCAATTTTTCGCCCAAGAGGTGGCTTACGCCCCTGTTGCTGCTTTCCGTTCTTTTACTGAGTTGTGGACCGAAAGAAGAGATTGTCTACAAAGGCCTGTATTTGTGGATCACCAGTGAGGCCCCAACGACTGGAGAAGCTATTAATCGCCTTGTGATTGAGGTCCGAGATCTCGATGGTGATGACAATCCTGTCCTCTTCGATGGCTCCTCCGAGCCCGACCACCGCAAAGAGATCATCCTCAGCAGTGAGTACAACATCTACGAAAGCCCCTACAAAGCGAAACTAATGGCTGGCGAAGCCATCCACGGAAGCGTCTATTTGATTATCTCCGGCCTTCACAACGATCAGATACTGTCCACGTGGGTCGGTACCGCCAACTTGAATGGCAACCATAAGAAAGAAGTACTGTTGGCTCTGATCGCTCCCGGATGCGATGAGGATGGCGATGGTCTGATGCCCTGTGCGACCAAGCCGGAGTGCTGTGGGGGGTTTTCGGGCAACCAGGTCATAGACAAGCTGTCCGACTGTGCCGACGACGATCCCAATGCCAATCCATTGATGGTCGTGCCCGAGTGCATGTCATGCCAAAACGCTCCCCCTGAGTGGAAGGATCCGGGGCTCTGGGTCGATATTAATTGCGACGGAATCATAGATCATTGTGACGACGTCGATGAAGACGACCATGAAGACTGCAATCCCCTGATCGACTGCAATAATGCGATACCAGAGGGGAAGGCCATCAACGCGAGCGCGAAGGAAGAATGCGACGGCGTGGACAACAACTGCGACGGGCAGACCGACGAAGGCGTCACGAACAATTGCGAGACGTACGATCCGCCGTTGTGTACCACTTTCGAGACATGCGCTCCCTGCGCGGATGCGCCACTGGAAGCCTGCGGTGATTCCGATGAGGGCAACGGTTTGGACGACAACTGCAATGGACTCACCGACGAAGGGTGTGGCACCAAGAGTGATTGGGACGGCGACGGATTTGTTGGCGAAAAAGATTGCAACAACTACGACGCCAAGATTTTTCTGGGCAGCAAGTACTCCGGCTGTTGTCCCCCTGTTTTGTTGGAACTGTCCCTGTCTGCACAAGAGGTCTTGCTGCTGTGTGACTTCGACTGCGACGGGGAGGCCACGATCTGTTCGGCGGCCGACGCGGATTTCGATGGGTATGACGATGACATCGAGTGTGTTGACGGCAAAGGCGATCCGACGGCCCATCCCGGTGCCCCGGAGAAATGCGGCGACGGAAAGGACAACGACTGTAAGGGCGGGGACTTGGCTTGTGAAGGTCAAACCGATGCGGACAAGGACGGTTATCCGTCAAGCGACGACTGCGACGACACCGACCCTTTAATTCATCCTTTTGCCGTTGAGTTGTGCAATGGAAAGGACGACGACTGCAACGGATTTGTCGACGATGGCAACCCGGAGGATGGAAGCGGCGATCCGATTAATGGAAACACCAATGGTTGGGTCCGGTGCCCCCATCCCCAAAAGGGAGCCACAGGCGTATGCGCAATCCCAGAGAACTACGGCACCTTCGTGTGTGTGGTGAAAGCTAGCGACGGCCTTCCCCTGACGGTTCGATGCGTCGACTACTATAATAAAGACCACCCCGAGGAACATTGTGACGGCCTCGACGAAGACTGCGAGGGAGGCACCGATGAGGACTTCCCCCTGACGTTGTTGGACCTATCCGAGGTGATGGGCAGTGACCAGTCGTGTGGCGTCGGCTTATGCGCGGGTGGGACCACTCAGTGCAATGCGTTTGGCGATGGGATTGTCTGTTCAACCGAAGACAGCGAGACCGTTAAGGATGAGGTCTGTAATGGGGAGGACGATGACTGTGACGGCAAAACCGACGCAGTGGACGCGGCCGACGTGTTGGCCAACGATACGACGCCCTGTGAGCTTACTCAGGGAGTGTGCGTCGATAGCACGAAGCCCATTGCATTGTGCAGCGCCGGAAAGTGGCAGGAGTGTAAACCAGCCAACTACGCCAATCAGAGCGGGGGGCTCTATGAATCCGGATCGGAGACGCTCTGCGATGGATTGGACAACGACTGCGATGGGGCCATCGACGAGGACTTCCCCCTGACGTTGTTGGATATGTCGGTGGTGACGGGCATTAACCAAACGTGCGGCACCGGCGCTTGTGCAACGAGCACCACGCAATGCGATGGCGCAGGGCTGGCCATCGAGTGCCCCTCCGAAAAGCAGGCGACCAACGAAATCTGCGATGGGGTGGACAACGATTGCGACGGAAAGACGGATGCGGCTGATGGAAATGAACTCGTAACAAACGATCTAGAATATTGCGGCAACCAAAAGGGAGCCTGTGAGGGCAGTACGAAGCCGACGGATTTGTGCAAGAACGGGAAATGGACCGCCTGTGGAAACTCCGTATACCAGGTACAGAACCCCGATTTCCAGGCCACCAAAGAGACGTCTTGTGATGGCCTCGACAACGACTGCAATGGCACGACCGACGAGGACTTCAGCGTCACGTTGCTCAATGGCAGCACAGTCCAGGGAGCCGGGAATTCATGCGGTGTTGGTGCGTGTGACAAAGGGACGACCCAATGCAGTGGCCTGGGGGCCATTGTGTGTTCCACCGAGTCTGGATCCTCCTCCAAAGTCACCCAGGAAACATGTGACAATAAAGACAACGACTGCGATGGACAGACGGACGACGGATTGAACTCGAACTCGAGCGACTGCACGTGCAATCTAACCAAGGGCGTATGCAATCCAAACACCGTGATTGCGGTCTGTTCCCAAGGAAAATACACTTGCAATTACACGACCAACAACCCGCTCTATGAGGCACCCGAAAGCAGTTGTGATGGCAAAGACAACGACTGCGATGGCTTGACCGACCAGGAGGATTCGAGCGTCCAAGCGCCCGACATCTGCGACAAAGATGGGGTGTGTGCCCAGCTCAATTCGGCCACGTGTGAGGGTTCGAATGGGTGGCAATGCCAGTACACCACCCTCAATTCGCCGGGGAATCTCATTTATACGCCCATTGAAGACACAGGGTTTGGCAATTGGTGCGACGACCAAGACAACGACTGCGATGGCTCGACAGATGAGACCTATTCGACGAAGGGCGATGAGTGCACGCCAGGGGAAGGTGTGTGCAAGAACACGGGCAAGAAGGTGTGCAAAAGCGACCAATCGGGCGTGGAATGCAACGTCACTGGAAAACCAGACACGGTCGCCTGCGACGACGGCGACCCACAGACACAGAATGACCGATGCACGGGGGGGGACAATTCCACGTGTCAGGGAGAATCCTTCAGTTGTGATGTCGACGGTTTTGTTTGCACGACCGCGGAACCCAACGGCGACGGCACCTGCACCCAGCAGGTCAACAACGGTACGTGTTTGATCAATGGTGTTTGCTACAACCAGAACGATGAAAACGGAGCCAATGAATGCCAGTGGTGTAAGCACAGCAACCCGAAATCGTGGTCCAATAAACCGGGCTCGACGGGGTGCGATGATGGGATCAATTGCACCGACAACGACCACTGTGCCAGCGGAGCCTGTGTGGGCAGCAGCACATACTCGTGCAACGACGGCAAGACGTGCACGAGCGACAGTTGTGGGGAGGCCACCGGCGAATGCGTGTTTACGCTCAACTCGGACTCGTGTTTGATCGCTGCGGCGTGCTATGACAATGGGGACGTCAATCCAAACGATCCCTGCCAAGTGTGCCTGCCTCTCGTCCCCAACTCTTGGTCTACCTATGAGGACGAAACGCCTTGCAACGACGGCTTGAAGTGCACCACAGCCAGTGAATGCCAGTCCGGCTCCTGCGATCCCGTCACGTGGGTGACCTGTGATGACAGCAACGACTGCACCGCCGACTCTTGCAAGGAATCCGCACCCGGTGACGGCTGTGAGTTCACGAATGTCAATTCGGGAGAAGACTGTGAGGACGGCAACGCCTGCACAGAGGACGACACATGCGATGGCAATGGAGGTTGTGATTCCGGTAACGACGTGATCTGCGATGACGGGGATGCGTGCACCTTTGATGATTGTGATACAGCCGACGGATGTGAAGCGACCATCATTCCGGGTCTTCCATGCGATGACGGGGCGGTGTGCACCTACAACGACCTTTGTCAGGTCAGTGGGGCGTGCCAGGGCACCGGGTATGGCTGCAACGATAATGATGTGTGCACCGACGATAAGTGTCTGGGAGACAACACATGCGATTTCTCCAACAAT
>Ga0310121_10001071_pt1 | contig 28844 bp, 29 predicted proteins | sample CB27_Tmax_986_MG_FD_203504 | JGI IMG/M metagenome (GOLD analysis project Ga0310121, IMG submission 203504) | Marine microbial communities from Western Arctic Ocean, Canada - CB27_Tmax_986 | ecosystem: Environmental > Aquatic > Marine > Oceanic | place: Canada: Western Arctic Ocean | collected... | reverse complement strand
GCCCTATCGTCGTAGAACACCCCCCATAGTTTTCTTAGCGCTGGCGAGCCTGGTGTTCTCTGCCAGCTCTATGGCTCAGCCCAACTCACTGGCCGTCAACTACGTCATCGCCAGCGACCGACTCCACACAGCCGGCCAACCCGATACCGAACAGCTCACCACCGTAGCGGACCGGGGATTCGATCTGGTGATTAATCTGGCACCACCCACCAGCCGAGAGGCCATCGCAAACGAGGGACAACTCGTCACCGAAACAGGAGCAAGCTATCTTAATATTCCGGTGGATTGGCAAAATCCCGCGTATGCTGACTTCGAACTATTCAGCGGTGTGCTCAATCAGTCAGGGGAGCGCCGGGTGTTAGTGCACTGTATGCTGAATTACCGTGCTTCCCTCTTCACCTTCCTATATCGGGTCGTGCACGAACGGGTCCCTGCTGTCGTCGCCTTCGAAGCCGTCTCCCAGGTCTGGGAGCCGCAAGAACAGTGGGTGACATTCGGTCAGATGGTCCTCGACCGACACGGCATTAATTTCGAGCTACCCTAACATTTCAAATTGCTAGATGACTGGACGCAGCCGGCGGGCGGATCTATCGTGAGAACCTCACCCAAGCCGACGCTAACGGACAGGGGAACAAAATGAATATCAACCGAATCATCCTCTCGCTGGTTTTCTTCGCCGCCTCGACAACGACCGCCGAGGTCGCACGTATCGAGGTCGAACGCAGCCGTGAACTCGCCAATGGCAAGGCTTACGGGCTGGCCGGAGCCTACGAGAGCTTCGCTGGAAAAATCCATTACACGGTAGACCCTCAAAACAGCGTCAACGGAATAATCTCCGATATCGAGAACGCGCCCACCAACGCCTCGAGTTTGGTCGAGTTCTCAGCCGACTTCTATTTAATCAAACCGAAAAACATCGAGTCGGGGAACGGTGCCGTCTTCTTCGAGGTCGCCAACCGTGGTGGCCTGGGAATGCTCAGCCGCTTTAATAGAGCAGTCGGATCCCAAGACCCCATGTCTGCCGAACACATGGGCGACGGTTTTCTCCTGAAGGAGGGGTTCACGCTGTTATGGGTTGGCTGGCAACACGATACGCCACTCGAGGAAGGGCGCCTTCGCACCTACCCGCCAATCGCCACCGAGAACGGTCAGCCCATCGAGGGGCTGGTGCGCAGTGATGTTATCGTTCCTACGAAGGTATTCTCTCACTCGCTTGGGAACCGGGGACATGTAGCCTATCCCGTCTCAGACCCCGAGGATCCTCGCAACGTGCTGACAGTCCGCAACGGGATGACTGGGACGAGACAAGTCATTCCACGCGAAGACTGGCAATTCGCAAGAATTGAAAGTGAGCGCGTCGTGCCGGACCCGACAATGGTTTATCTGAGCACGGGGTTCGAGCCGGGCCAAATCTACGACGTGGTGTATGTCTCCCAGAACCCTCCACTGGCCGGGCTGGGGCTCGCGGCAATACGTGATGTCATCTCCCAGCTCAAATACGGCTCGTCAGAGGTGCTGGGCATCCCCAGCAATTCAATCGATCGCGCTATCACCTACGGTTCCTCGCAGAGCGGCCGACTGCTGCGCACGTTCCTGTACGACGGGTTCAACGAGGATGAACAGAACAGGCGGGTCTTCGATGGTGTCATCTCTCACATAGCGGGCGCAGCGAGGGGCAGCTTCAATCAGCGGTTCGCTCAGGCTTCTCGCGCACCCGGCGGTGCCTACGAGTACCCCAACCGGATATTTCCGTTCGCTGACACGCTCCAAACGGATCCGGCTACAGACAGATCGGACGGTCTCCTCACACACGTGACACCACAGTCGATGCCTAAGCTCTTCTACACGAACTCTTCCACCGAATACTGGAGATCCGTGGGCGCACTGGCCCATACGACAGTGGATGGCAAACAGGACCTACCGCTACTGGATAACGTACGCACCTACAACTTCGCTGGGACCCAGCACGGGCCCGCGCCCTTCCCACCTAGCGCCCAAGAGGCTACGTATGTGCCAAACCCGAACGACTATCGGTGGTTCCTGAGAGCTCTGCTGGTCGCGATGGATCGTTGGATCACTGATGATGCCGCCCCACCGTCGAGTCGCTATCCGACGCTCGGCAGGGGTACGCTCGTGCAGATGGAGGAATTCGAGTTCCCCGCAATCCCGGGTGTGAATGTCCTCGACGAACTGAACATCGCCTACGCACTGGATTTCGGGCCCGAGCTCGCATCCAAAGGGGTCATCACACAGGAGCCTCCGATGACCGGAGCCCGCTACCCGTTTTTGGTTCCCCAGGTGGACGAGAGTGGAAACGAAATCGGCGGACTTAGGTCGCCAGATGTCGCTGTGCCGCTCGCGACGTACACCGGCTGGTGGCCAACGAATCCGGTTTCAGGCAACGGGCTCTACGTGCCCTTCGCCCGCACTAGCGCTGATCGCGAGGCCAATGGCGACCCCCGCCTCTCTATCGACGAGCGTTACAGCAACCGCGCGCATTACCTCGGTCTCGTGGCCGAATCGGCGATGGAACTGATCGATGACGGCTACCTGCTAGACCGAGACTTACCGATCATCCTCGGGAACGCCAAGGCGCAGTGGAATTTCTTGATGGGCGAATACGACAAGTAGACGGAGAACAACCATGGGACACTCATCCAACAAACGGTTTTTACTCGGCTTGGTTTCGACTGCGTGGCTCCTGAGTTGGGGCGGGTCGGCCGCTCAGGCACAGCTTTCGGTGGAAAATTTCCCCGATCTCGAACCAACAGACTTCAGCTACGTCTCCCAAGCTAGACGTGACGGATTCAACGACGAAGCGCTCCAGAGGAGTACCGAGCCCTTCAAGATATTCGACAACCTCTACTACGTCGGAATCCAATGGGTCTCGGCCTATTTACTGGTCACGGATGAGGGCCTCATTCTCATCGATTCTCTCCACCCCCCTTATATCGAAGACGGGGTCGAGCACATCCGAGAACTGGGATTCGATCCGGCCGACATCGAATACGTCCTCGGAAACCATGGACACTTCGACCACATGGCAGGCCATGCCCACTACCAGGCAAACTTCGGTGCGACGGTTGGCTTGACCGCAGGGGATTGGAAGCGGGCTCAGACCGACATCGGCAACGAATTCGAGATGGAGGTTGCGGACGTGGACATGGTCATCCAGGACGGCGACACACTGGAACTGGGCGATCAGACCATGCGCTTCTACATCACGCCCGGACACACCGAGGGGGGGCTCTCGATGGAGTTCACCGTACGGGACGGTGCGGACGAGTACCGCGCAGTGATCTTCGGCGGCGGGGGTGCGCGCAACGATTTCTGGGAAAACCAGACCGTCCTTGGGAACATACGCCGGTTTAAGCTCTTGGCCGCGCAGTCACCGCCGGTACAGGTTCGGTTGCCAACGCACCCGCCTGGGACGGAGGGCGCGGGTGGAATGCACCAGCAGATGCTGGATCGTGGATCGTCTGCCCCGCATCCCTTCGTCGATGACCCGAGCGCGTTTATCGAATATCTCGAGCAGGCAGAAGGGAACGTCCAGCGAGCAATTCAGGGGCTCTAAAGCTCGCGGGTTTGATCAGCCTCGTACGTTTTGGTCGACGATTCCCTCGGCGTCCCGTTCCTCGCAAGGGATCGGACCGAAAAAGAAGGCTTCCGGATCGGAGTTGACCACCCGCGCAACCGGGTTCAGCGTCCACGGCTCCAGTAGCATGGTGTCATGCACGGTGGCCTCCCAGTGTAGGGTATCGCCCTCGCGGCGCATGCGCTCAGTGACGGTCATGTCCCAGCTGTGGATATAGCCCGTCCAGCCCAACCAACTCTCATCGTTGAAGCCGACAGTCTCAATCACTAGTGTGTCGCCCTCCCAATGGCCGATCGAATAGCCAAGCCAGCTTGTGTCAGCAATCTGCAGGGGATGGTGCTCACGCCCATCAGTCGGGATGACGCGATAGGGAGACTGTGTGCCCTCGTACATGAATATGAGCTCGGTGGGGGTCTGCACGATCTTCCCTGGCGGACCCATTCGCGGTACACCCGCCGGCTTACAAATGAAGACCGGATCATCCAACAGACCATTCCAGTCGAGATCTTGGATGGTAGCCCAGTGCTCCGGCTTATAGAGTGGCTTGTTCGTGTGAGCGCGTTGTAGAACAGCGGAATCCTTCTCAAAATTCGCGATATCGTTGTCCCGACCCTCGAGGTTCAGAACAACGTCCCCAGTTGCATCGGAGATCCGGTTTCTACGATTGGGTGGTATCCAATACCCCGAGAAATCCGGTCGCCCATCGCCCATTCGCGGCGTATCCTGCGCCTGGATTGTTGGAACATGGAAAAGATATACGGCGAGTAGCGCGATTGCCGCACCGCCGGCCAAGCTAAACGGTCTAGTCATTGTCAGTTACCCTCTCTAATCACCGACTACTGCGAGCTCTGGAACAGCTGCGCTATTACTCCTGGCTCCTCATCAAAAGCCGATTGCCGTTCGGCAGCGTAATCGCCGTCATGAGACCAACCCTTTCGCCGTTGCGAGCCGGGTTGTACTCCACTGTGTAGTCCAGCCCGACCTGTAGCTGCTTTAGCAGCCCCATCCGTCGCAGCGCATTCAGCGCCACCGACTCGATGGACCAGTTAACGACCTCTCCCCCCGGGGTTTCCACATCCAGGTGGAAATACGGGTGCGGGTTAATCAACTCCACCTGGGTCATAGTGCCGGTGAATGTCTGTACGTCGTTGACATCAAACTGCGCCTGCACCGCATGGTGAGCGGCGGCAACCGACGCGCCAAGGAGAATAGAAAGGCATACGAATACTGAAGGTCTTAAAAGTGTCTTCATTGAGAGCTCCCGCTCAGCTGTTCAGGCGTTGGAAATACAACATAGGGGTTCTGGTAGAAGTCCGTTACGATCAAATCCAAAGTAGTCTCACCGCCAAGCCGGTGGACGACACGGGAAGGAAAATAAACGTCTAGGATCGGCCAGTCAACGTATTCCGTGTACTCGGCCTCGAGTTGGGTCTGACCTAGGATAGGATGGTCGACCGTCATTTCGACGGTCTCGGGCCGAGAATTTTCATCGAGGGTGGCGGTCACTGGTGTTCCGTCAATCTCGACCGTCAACGTCGTCTGGCCGCCGTCAGTGCCAACGCTCACGGCATCTGGATTTTCTGCCGCCGCGGTGATGAAGCCGTGGGGCGTCAGGTATATATGGGCTAAGCGCTGGGATACCGCTCCGACCGGGACGTCCGTGGGATCGACCCCCGGCAGCCTCTCGTCCCAGGCACGACCGCCACGAACGACACGGATGACCCGTTCCTCCGCGCCATCAGGCCCGGTCCGCGTCATGTCCAATCGCCTCGCGGGGATGGAATAACTAATACCTACCGTGGCCTCAGAAATTTCATAGCCCCTCCACTCCCCGTCGGCCATCGGCACATTAGCCGTCCCGCCACCCGAGAATTGAATGGTATTGATCGAGTCCAATCTGCGACCAACGCCCCTGACCGTGCCGAGCGCGAGCGCGGTGGCCTCGATGGTCGCGCCGACCTCGGGCACCTGAGCGTTACAAGACTGGGCGAAGAGCGATGTCGCCGCCAACGTCAACGCGAGCCTGAGAGTCATGGTCGAATGACCTCTGGCGGGAGCTGATTGAATGACACAACTATTTCCGATACTGATCGAGGATCCCATTTTAGTCCCTGCGCTGTTATTTGCGATATTTTACCGATCTTTCGCGAAGAACCATCATACTGATTAGCTTAGAATGAGTCTAAGTTCGCCGGCGATAAGACGACAGTATAAGATACGCCTCCGAAAGCTAGTTTTTCCCCGAAGGGAACAAGATTTTAGCGCAACTGACGGCGACGGGGGGGGTGCCGGCCGCCGTGCTAGAAGAGGAGCACTCCGCATAATGAGCTCAGGGCAATTCGATTTCGCGCTTGCCATCGGTGGCGCAGCCGGTCAGGGCATTGCCACCCCCGGCAATATTCTTGCACGAACATTCACGCGCCGGGGGCTTTGGCTGAATGCCTATAACGCCTTTCAATCCATCGTGCGTGGCGGACACATTTTCCTCACGATGCGGATCAGCGACCAGAAGATCTACACCCACGGCGATCGTTTGGACCTGTTGCTCTGTCTCAATCAGGACACTATGGACCGCCACCTCTGTCTCATGGGTGCCGGCGGGCGAGTCATCTTCAACAGCGACAAGGTTACGCCAGGTGAGTTGCCAGAGGGTGTCCAGCTCTGCCCGATGCCCATCAAGGAGCTCTCAAACAAGAGCCGTAACAAGGTCATACAAAACACCATCGCGCTCGGGGCCATCAATTCTCTGCTGGGCATCGAGTTCGACGTTTTAGAGAACGCACTGAAACTTCAGTTCAGTCGCAAGGGTGACGCCGTCGTCGAGGAAAATGCCAGCGCGGCCCGTGCCGGATACGACTACGCCAAAGAGAACTTTGAGTCCTACCCCGAACCGTTGGCTAGCGGGACCAAGCCGCTCGCGCTTTGGACCGGCAACGACGCACTGGCCATGGGTGGCGCGGCCGCAGGTGTAAAGTTCTACACGGCCTACCCTATGAGCCCCTCGACTGGCGTCTTGCATTGGATGGCGCAGAATGCGCGAGAACTCGGCATTATGGTTCGCCAGGGCGAGGACGAGATTGCTGTCGCCAACATGGCCATCGGCGCAGCCCATGTGGGCGCCCGCACGATGTCCGCTACGTCCGGGGGCGGCTTTGCGTTGATGACTGAGGCCGTGGGCTCGGCGGCGATGATGGAGATCCCCGTGGTATTCATCAACGTGATGCGGGCGGGGCCCTCCACCGGCGTGCCGACGAAAACAGAGCAGGGCGATCTCTGGCAGGTACTTGGTGCCAGCCAGGGCGACTTCGAGCGTTTAATCGTAGCCCCCACCGATGCCCTGGATGCCTTCAAGTGCGTCCCCGAACTCTTCAACCTCTGTGATCAGAAACAATGCCCCGGCATCATCATCACCGATCTCCTAATCTCCGAGGGCACCTTCAGCGCCGACCCCGATGACATCGACCTCCAGCCCGAGATCGATCGCGGCGAACTCATTAACGGTGGCAAGCCCAACGGCGAGTATCTCCGCTACGAGATTACCGACAGCGGCATCTCGCCCCGAGCCCTACCGGGCCTCGAGGGTCACATGCATGTCGTCGCAACGGATGAGCATGACCAGGACGGCGTGCTCATCAGCGATGAATACACCAACCCGCACAAGCGCCGCCGCATGGTCGAGAAGCGGGCACGTAAGATTGCGAACGTGGTGGAGCAGATCGCACCGCCCGAGCTCGAAGGGCCGTCGAACGCCGACGTGACACTGATCGGCTGGGGCTCGACCTACGGCGTGATCAAGGAAGCGCTTGAGCTTCTGAACGAACAGGGCGTCTCGACAAACCATCTGCCGATCCGTTGGATCGTGCCCTTCCACGCCCAAACCGTCATCGACATCGTGAACAACGCCAAGCGCACGATCATCGTCGAGAACAGTTACTCCGGGCAGTTCCACCGCTATATGCGCAGCGAGACGGGCCTGAAGATCGACGGACATATACGCAAATATGATGGCGAACCTTTCATGCCGCATCACATCGTCGATGCGGTGCTGGAACAGGTCGCCGGTAAGACGAATCACTCTGTCCCGTATCAGGAAATCATGGTTTAGAGGATCCCGTAATGGATGGTATAGACACCCGACAGCTCGCTTTCAATCCGCAGACGGCGAATGACTTCAAAGGCAAGGTCGACCCAGACTGGTGCCCCGGCTGTGGTGATTTCGGCGTGCTCAACAGCCTGCGTAAGACCTGCGTCGACATGGGCCTGAAACCCCATAAAATCCTCACCATCAGCGGCATCGGCTGCTCGTCGAACTTCCCCGGTTATTTCAATTCCTATGGCATGCACACCCTGCATGGACGATCATTGGCGGTCGCCACCGGTGCCAAGATGGCCAACCACGAGCTGAACGTATTCGTCACCGGAGGTGATGGAGACGGCTACGGCATCGGCGGTAACCACTTTACCCATACCGCACGTCGCAACGTCGATCTGACCTATATCGTCATGGACAATGAGATCTACGGCCTCACGACCGGGCAGTTATCTCCCACCAGCTCGCTGGACATGAAGACGAAGAGCTCGCCCCATGGCAGCGTTGAGTTCCCGTTCAACCCGATCACCTCAGCCATCATGAATGGTGCAACATTCGTCGCTAGAGCGTTCAGCTCCGACACCAAGCATATGTCGATGCTGATGCAGCAAGCCATCGAGCATAAGGGCTTCGCGCTGATTAGCGTCTTCAGCCCCTGCATCACGTTTAATCACGACAACAGCGTCCAGTTCTTCAAGACGCGCGTGAAGAAACTCGAGGACGAGAACCACGACACTAGCGACTGGAAGAGCGCCTGCGAGAAGGCCATGCTCTGGGGTGACACCATCTACACTGGGCTGTTCCTGCAGGTTAAAGACCGACCCTCACTCGACGAGGCCGAACCCATCCTCAAGGAAGGTGGCGCCATAAGCAGCCGTCCCCTGGGCCTCTCCAAGGAGCAGAGCGACAAAATCATCAGCCGGATGATGTAGCCCCAGGCTACGCCGTGCCGGCGAACGCGCTAACCAAGCTTGAGATCTAGGGGGATCGCGCCACCTGGCCGCCCCTCCCTGCCCCACTCAACAACCGGTCTTTGGCCGCGGTCGTACCTAGCCCCCATCATCTGGCGGTGATCCCGTTCGGGTTTCACAGCCTCTTCGGGCGATAATGGGAACCCCGGATTTCCTTACCAGCACTATGACGGTTTTCGAGCTCTTCGGGTTTCAGCACTGGCTCTCGAGCGGCATCACGATCGGCCTGGCGGTCCTTTTACCGCTTCTAGTACGGCAGCTGACCGACGACAATCTCAAGAAAAACCTGGCCAAAGTACTAGCGTTGTGTATGGCGAGCTATCTTGTTTCCAGCCCCATCATTCGTTCGGGCGTTTACGACTTCCCGCTCCAAGAGAGCCTACCGCTGCATCTGTGCGGTGCCTCCGTCGCACTCGGCGTTCTCATGCTTTGGCTACGCAGCTTCCGGGTGTATGAGATCGTCTACTTCTGGGGCATCGGTGGTGTAGTAGCCGCCCTCCTCACCCCTGACCTCCAGGATGGGTTCCCACACCCGCTTTTCCTGATCTTCTTCACAGGCCACGGCCTGGCCCTGGCAGGGGTGATGTACGCCACGCTCGTTTTCGGGTTCCGCCCGAGGCCCAGATCCGTCGGGATCGCCGTCGGGGCCACGGCCGCTTACGCCCTCGCGATTCTCCCCGTCAACCTGCTCCTCGGCTCGAATTACCTCTATCTGGTACGCAAACCCTTTCGGCCCTCGCCGCTCGACTATATGGGGCCCTGGCCGTGGTACATCCTCGGGCTCGCTGTACTCGTCATCGCTGCCTGTCTCCTGTGTTACCTGCCCTTTACCGTTCAGGATCGATTGAGACGATCTGTCGGCAAACAGGAGTAGAATTAGATTTCGCCGGTGGAGACAGCCGTCCCGGCGCGGGGGGGGACGAAAAAGATGCAGAGACTTCGCATTATCACTGCGTTGAAGCAGGGACGCTCGCGCTCGGTGTCCACGCCCCGCACCCCATCCCCCAGAACGCTGCCGACCTCACAGGTATAGAGATCTGTCATGCTCATACGCCGATTCATTCTCTCCGCATCCGCACTGTCCTTTTCGTCGTGGTCATTTGCGCAGGACTGGACCGAATTCGTGAGCATGGATGACCGTTTCAGGATGTTCGGTCCGGGTCAGCCCGAGGTTGAAGAAATCTCATACCCTTCGGAATACGGTGTGGAGTATCCGGCACGGGTCTACACCTATGAAGACGACCCTAACCGTTACTCGTTAACGGTGGTCGACTACAGCGACGCCCAAAGGATCCATTCCGAGCGAACCAACAAGACCTCTGCCGACGATGGCTCCATCTACTGGTCGGTCGATGTACTCGGCTCGATTGCCTACGCAGCGTGGAACATCCGCAGGCGGGGCGGCGAGATCACCTACGACGCGTTTCACTATATTCAGCGCGTGAATGGGCACCAGCTACAGATCACGAGCGCAGACCAATCCCGCACATATGCAGGAATTTATCTCCACGACCTGCGTCTCTACATAGTAGAGGCAACGGCGCCGGCGGGTAGACCACCGCCCACGATCTTTCAACAGTCGTTGGAGTTGTTGAACGAAGAGGGCGAAACCTTTAACTATAGATACCTGCACACTCCAGATATAAGGATCGGTGGGGGATGATGCAAGCCCCCTGGCTGACTTGAAACGACATGTCTTCGGCAAGGAGGGCCTTTTGATGCAAGTGAGGTACGCGAGATTATTGACCGGACTAACGGTCAGCGTAATGGCGATTGGCGTGACTGCAACCCTATCTTTCGCCCAGTCGGAGTCGCCCCCACCATCAGCACTAGTCAACCAGCGGTCCCAGGAGACACTGGATGCGGCTCGGGCCGCCTCCCCACAAACGTCCGAATCCACTTTCGCTTATTTCGAGAATGAGGTGCAGGAGTCTCTCGCGAGCACGCTCGAGCGTGTGTGGGACCCTGAGCGCCCTCGCGAGAATGGGCCACGCACGTCCTGGGGCGATCCGGACCTGTCGGGCTATTGGTTGAGCGTAACCTACACGCCACTGGAGCGGCCCGACGAGCTAGCAGGAAGACCTCTGTATACACCGCAAGAGTCCATCGAAGCACACCAGCGACGTGTTCTTCGGGACGCCTCCGTCGATCCAGCCACGGTGCATTACGACTGGACAGAATTCGGCATGGACAACTGGCAGAGCCCGATTAGACCAAACCGCCGAACGGCCCTAATCGTCGATCCTCCGGACGGGAAGATGCCTGCGTACACGCCCGAGGGTGAGGCTAGGCGCCAGGAACAGCTGCGGAGTTATACGATCGAAACCCGGGATACCTACGAGCGCTGCATCATCGGAGCAGGCCCCCCTAGAATTCCTTTTGTCCAGCAGATCGGCGAGTCCCAGATGATTCAGACACCGGACCACGTCATTCTCATCACGCAGGCCAGTAGCGACGTGCGTGTCATTCCCCTGGACGGACGGCCATCCGTCCCGGAGAACATTCAGAATTGGCTGGGCGCCTCCCGCGGCCATTGGGAGGGGGAAACGCTCGTCGTCGAGACCACGAACTTTCATGGCAAGAGGCGATTCCGCGCGACGGCGGGCGACCTGCATCTGGTTGAACGTTTCACCCGGGTCGCAGACGACACACTGCTCTACGAAGCTACCTTGAACGACCCCACCACGTGGGTGGCACCTTGGACCGTGGAGATCCCCTGGCCTAGGCTGGAACCGCCGGGGTTATGGGAGTTCGCTTGCCACGAGCAGAACTACGGAATCATCAATGTCATGAACGGTGCACGAATCCGGGCAGCGGAATACCAAGGGGAAGCGGAGAGGTAAAAGTATTGATCAATCCACCACGAAACACCCGGCCGTTGACCAGCCCTGGGTCTACGGGTTAATGGCTCGAATGAAGTTCCAGAGCAAAGTGATTGCATTCTTGGCGACGCTGACCGCAGGGTTAGCCCTGGGGGTAAACGTTCGAGCACAGGACAATCCGCAAGGCGACGTGTATCAGCCGCTTGGTTCAGAACCGGGCGAGCTAGCCGACGGCGGTTTCTACATTCCCTCGACGCTCGATACCGTGCTCTGGGGCTCGTTGCCCAATCGCAACGCCGAGCCGGTGCTGACCGTTCCTTCCGGCGCCATTGTCATATTTGATAGCGTTTCTCACGAGGGCATCCTCGAAGACCAGGGTCGCGACCCGTTGGCGTACTTCGCCCGCCACGGCGTTGCGCCGAGCCAAGTACTCGATGACGCCAGAGCGATCGCTGCCTCCGCACTAGATCACGACTTCGACGCGGACGGCCCGCACGTGGTGACCGGGCCAGTCGCGATAGAAGGTGCTCAGCCCGGCGATGTCCTGAAAATTGAAGTGCTCGCTCTCCTCCCGCGCGCGCCCTATGGCGTCATCTCTAACCGTCATGGAAAGGGTGCGCTGCCCGGTGAGTTTCCGGAGAACAATGGGCCGACTGGTGGCGCGAGCGTTCAGCAACCGGAGCTGTACAACAATGTGTCGGTCTTTACCGAGATCGAGGAGGTCGGCGGCGAACGCTACTCGATTTTGTACAACCGGAACGGCGAAGAAATTCGATTCGTCATCGCCCCCTTCATGGGGATCATGGGGGTTGCGCCGAACACGGGCGAGACCGTGAACTCAATCCCACCGGCAGCGTATGGCGGGAATTTAGATATCAACGAGCTCGGTGTCGGCTCGACGTTGTATCTGCCTATTCAGGTGCCGGGCGCATTCTTTTACACCGGCGACCCGCATTACGCCCAGGGCGATGGGGAGGTGGCCCTGACGGCGCTGGAGGCGCCACTTCGGGCAACCCTTCGCCTCACCCTGCTCCCGGCGAACGATCCGGGGATTCCGGGCGGTAGCCCTTTTACCCAGCCGTTCGGTGAAACGGCAGAATACTGGATTCCCATCGGGCTTCATCCTGACCTAGACGAAGCAATGAAACAGGCGGTCCGCGAAGGCATCGATTTCCTCTCGCTAACCCTCGGGGTAGACCGCGCGATTGCCTACGCTTATCTGAGTGCCGCAACCGACTTCGAGATCTCCCAAGTCGTCGACCGAACTAAGGGCGTACACGGGCTGATCCGCAAAGCAGATTTCAGCGAGACTACGAATCATACCGAGGACAACTAACATGACTAGAGAGTCATTGTCAGCGCATCGGACGATGATTCTCTTGCTCAGTCTAACCGCACCCTCTATGGCTATGGCCCAGGAGACCCCACGCACCGTCGATGGGCAGCCGGATCTCACGGGATACTGGTTCAGCGCAGGCGCGGGCGTGACGGCCAGCGCAGACGCAGAAGGAAATATTGCCCTGAATCTCCCGTCCCGGGATAACAACATCGCGAATTTCGAGAAGGACTTCGCGGTTCTGCAACGGGCACACGTAAACAAGCCTCTCTACAAACCTGAGCATTGGGAGGCCATACAGGACTTGGATTGGAACGGGCTCACGGAGGATCCCGTCTTCAACTGTCGACCGGGCAGCGTGCCGAGGCTAGGCCCTCCTCACAAGATCGTGCAAACACCGACAGAACTCGTTTTTCTGTACGATGTACGCGTCAATTACGGCCCGGTAGCGTACCGCATCATTCCGACAGACGGCCGCGAACACCATCCCCTACAGATCGCCGATACGAGCTGGCTTGGCTACGCGGTCGGCCATTGGGAGGGGGACACGCTGGTCATCGAGTCGGTAGGGTTCAACGACGAGAGCTGGCTGGGCTGGACGGGCTATATCCACAGCTGGGATATGACCGTCACTGAGCGTATCCGTCGCGAGGGCAATATTCTGCATTGGGAGGCTACGGTGGACGACACCATGCTGCTTGAGCCCTGGACGACAGATCCCATCGAGAGTCAACTCAACTCAGATCCGGAGGCTTTTTTCTTCGGTGAAACGCCTTGTGATGAACGAGACGCCGAGCACATCGTCGATCCCAACGTGCGCGGCTGAGTGCGGTCTCAGATCACGGCCCCGGGTCCGTCCACTCTGTCGCACTCGGACTACCGAATCCATATTCTGCCTGCGCCTACCCGCAGGAAGGGTTAGAATTCGACTCTGATCTAATAACTCGAAAGAAGTTAGGGGGCTACGATGTTATTTCGCAGAAGCGGTTCAAGATCTACTCTTCGTTTGACTGCGCTGGGGTCGCTACTCGTTGTGACCGGCGCGTTCGGCTCTCAAGTTCACGCGCAGGTGCTGATGCAGCCGAACGTCTCGGTAGCGCAGGCCAGGAAAATCATCGATACGATCATCGCCGAATGCAACCGCCCCGGGGATCTTGTGACCGTGACTATCGCGGTGGTGGACCGCGTCGGGCTGCCCGTGATGCAGGTGCGAGCCGATACGGCATCCCCCCACAACTGGGAACTCGCATTCCGCAAGGCCTATACCGCGCGAACGTTCCGGCTAAACTCGATCGACTTTCGGGACAGGACTGCGGGTGACTCCGAGGCCAGCGGTCAACGTGAGCTGAGCAACGTGGTGCCCCTCGGCGGAGGCGCCCCCATCATGATGGGTGAAATACCGCTTGGCGCAGTTGGGGTCTCCGGGGCACAAGGCGGCCAAGTGGCCGACACCGCGTGCGCGGAGATGGGTATAGCGTCCATCGCCAGTGATCTCGAATGACGCCGGTCCGCCTGCAGCTACAATAGAGACCAAAAAAGCGGAACCGGCAAATAAGAATAAGCCGACACGCGAGCTTGATTAGCCTTAAGCATCGCCGGCATGGGAGAAATGACATGAAGCGCAAGTTTTCGATCCTTACCGTCGTAATGAGCCTGGTCATTATCGCGGGCGTGGATTATCAGCAAGAAGCGTCGGCTCAGTCGGTCAACGTCATCCCAACATTTCGCGTTGACCCGAATTGGCCGCAAGTACCGGAGCAATGGAGGCTCGGAGACGTGTCGAGCGTCGCAATAGATGCCGCCGGCAACGCTTGGTTACTTCACCGACCCCGGACACTTCCGCCGGAAGAAGCCCATATGGCCGCACCAGCGGTGATCGGGTTCGACAGCGAAGGGCAATTTCTCAACGCCTGGGGCGGTGACGGAGAAGGTTACGAGTGGCCGCAACGCGAGCATGGGCTCCACATCGACTATCAGGACCACGCCTGGCTTGGTGGTAACAACTGCCCCGCCCGAAATCTCCCAGGGCTCGAGCCGCTCTTCGATGACCAACTACTGAAGTTCACGCTGGACGGCGAATTCGTGATGCAGATTGGACGCGCCAACATGAGCCGCGGAAACGCAGACAGCGAAAACCTACACGAGCCCGCCGACGCCTTCGTGCACCCACCGACTAATGAAATCTTTGTCGCCGACGGCTACGGGAACCATCGCGTCGCCGTTTACGATGCCGATAGTGGGGAGTTCAAACGCATGTGGGGCGCGTTCTCCAATGCGCCGGTCGATAAGGACGACTGCCCGAATGTGCCGGTCGACGCCCAACCGGGTCCCGGGCCTCAGCAGTTCAGCATCGTCCACGCCATTCGGATCTCGAATGATGGCATGGTCTACGTAGCCGATCGTGAGAACAGGCGCGTGCAAGTCTTCACGCTCGCAGGCGAGTTCATCGATCAAATCGTATGGCCTGACGCGCTGTTCGCCCGAAATCTAGCCCTATCACCAGACCCCGAGCAGCAATTCCTGTATGTCGGCGGAGGTAGTGGCATCAGGGTGCTCGATCGTCAGACGCTAGAGGTACTCACGACAATCGAGGGCGACGGCGTGATCGGTCCCGGGCATCAGATCCAGACGGACTCGGAAGGGAATATCTACATCGCCGCAACCGGTTCGGGATACCAGAGGCTCCTGTTCACCGGGCTGGTGCCGCGATAGCCGAATGAATCGTGGATAAAACTAGGAACAAGAATCTCTTCAGTTTCAGCCTGTTGATTTCGCTCGTTGCGTTGTCGCAGGCCTCGAATGCTCAGGAATCGGATGGCGAAATGCCCCGACTCGAGCAGATCTCCGAAAGCGTGTTTCGCGCAGTCCATCGGCCGGGTGCAGCAAACAGCAACGTGATCGTTACCGATGAAGGCCTTATCGTTGTTGACGGTACTTGTCGAGGAGCAGGAGATCCGACCTGGCTGAAGCAGGAATTGGGTCGGCTCTACGACGTGCCCGTGAAATACGTCATCCTGAGCCACGATCACGAAGATCACATCTGCGATTTACATGTGTTCGACGACACTGCCGTGACTGTATCTCACGTCCTTACGAGACAGCACATTGTGAGAGAAGGCCGCAATACGTCGGTGCCCGACGTTGTCTTCGACGAGGAGATGGAGATTCATCTCGGCGGCAAGAAGATTGTCTTGTACTACCTCGGCCCTACGCACAGCAATAACCTGATCCAGGTTCATTTTCCAGAAGAAGGGGTTCTGATAGCGCCGGATATTGCGCGTGCGGAGAGATCGCTGGCGCTGCCCGATTTTCGGGATACCGATATCGACAATCTCATCGAGACGCTCGGCGTGCTTGGAAAGCTGGATGATGTCGAGATTGTCATTCCGGGACACTGGGGAGCCACCAATCAGGAGAGCTTATTGGAGTACCGTGACTATGTCGTCGCTCTCAGAGCTCGCGTACTCGAAGAGATGATGGCCGGCACCACAATCGAGCAGATACTCGAGCGCGTCACGATGGACGACTTCTCCGACTATGGGAATATCGATATCTGGCTTCGACCGAACGTTATCTCAATGTGGGACAAGATGTACCGGTATCGAGAACCGAACCGGGATGGCCCCGGCGGTGAAGACTCAGGCGGCGTATACCAGGACGCTTACCCACTCGGATTCTCGGTCGGAGACAGCGGGACGGGTTCGAACCAGTAGTAAGCGGAGCAAGTCCTACTCGACGTCCTTGCAGCGTCCGATAGAGCGCCAAGGACGGTACGCCCTTCAGAAACTCGGCCGGAAGAACGTGAGCATCCGGCCGCAGCACATGACGCCAACCATGAACAGTAACGAGAGCGCGGCAGCGCTCTTGGCAGTCGGCGGTGGATCTTCGAAGGCACCGACCGACCTCAGGGAACGGAACGGCACAGAATAGAAAAACGCCACGTTTAATCCCATGAGCGCAAGAAACAGCACCTTGAAATGGAACGCCACATTGTAAAAGTACTGATCTGGTGCTCCGGAAATGAAGAGAATTCCGGTGCATACGGAAACGACGAAACCAATCAATCCAAGCGGCACGAGCCGGTGAATCGCAATCGGTGATATGCCTTTGCCTACACCGAGCACGCGTAGGTCGAACATGCTCACCGTCCCTACCATTAGGACGAGCCCCATGAAATGAATGGACTCCGCTATCGGCCAGGCCCAACGGTAACCGTTAACGAACCGTGAAGGTGGCGTCGTAAGGATCCATTCGATCAGTGCCTCCATTTCGCTACCCTGCAAGCAAAGCTGCTGCCGTCATGTAGTTGTAGGTATAAGCGAGTAGCCGCCCCGTCAGCACAGCGCCCGCCCAGAGCAGGATTGAAGCCACCGAAAGAGCACGGATACCTGCACCGACCTCTAACGATTGACCGTGCCCCAGGCCGGCCAGCACGGACCGACGAAGCCACTCCAGGTGAAACAGGGCAGCGACGATCAAAGCAATCTTGAGATAAAACACCGGGTCGGTGAGCGCTTTCGTTGGGTAGGCGACGAGCAGCAGGACCCCTGACAACAGGTTGATGGCAAAACCAACCCAGATGAAGGGAAACAATGAGCGAAGCGGCGTTGCGCTATGGCGGCTGGCGAAACCGAGAATCCAGAGATTCAACGCAACACTCAGCCCTCCGACCACTCCGAGACCTAGCGTGTGGAGAAACAGTACGAACGGAAACGCCCACAGCGTCTGTGCCTCTCGTATCCAGACACTCAATCCGGTCTGCTCGAGCCATACCAGGAAACTCATTGCTCAATCACCCGCGTCTCCCTCTAAGGGTGTACGTCCTCGGTCAAGCTGTGTTTACAGGGTCAAGACTCGGAACAAGACTGATACAAACACTTCGTCGCACCATCAGAGGCTTTGAAACCGGCGTCACTCCAAAAACGGTGCCAGAGGCGGCTGTGGGCCGAGGACGTCGATCAGCGCGTTATGCAAGCAGATTTCGTCGCTCCACTCCGCCGAAGGCGCCATGCCACCTGCACCAATCGCGCCGATCAAGACATCGTCCACGACGATCGGAAGACCTCCAGAATTCCAAAATAAATCGAATTCCGCCTGCAGCGGCCGCAATCGTGCGTCCCTCCAGGGATCCTGCATCATCGAATTCATCCGAGCATGCGTGGAACCCCTTAGAAAAAGTGCCGTCTTAGCCTTGAGCAACGCGGTCTCCACAGCGATCGGAGTCTGTCCGTCAGCACGAAGTGCATACACGATGTGCCCCGAGGGACTAAGCACGAAGATACTGGTGCCTAGATTCCGATCGGCCGCCTGCTGGAAACAGTGGTCTGCGATCCTACGAGCTGTGTCGAGGGAAATCTCATCACGCGTCTTAGCTCTCTGAGCAGCCTCACCGGTAATGGAAAATTTCTCCACGTTCTGGGCTGCGAGCGGCCCAACGGAAAAGGCTATTCCGACGGCCACGAGTGCAAAGCGCCAAGGCTTTAGTTCATCTTTCATGGGGCCTCCTAATTGTTCTGTTAAAGCTTGGGACAGAGCCGGCTTGGAGTCTTCTCCAGGTAAGCGAGCGAAAGCTCGGCCAACCAGCCCGATACTCAATTCTACCGATTTGTCGCGCCTTGACGCTGTTTAGAACAAATCTAAAAAGCCTAGGCGGGCTGACAGTGGCTATTCCCCACATGACAGCAGCCAGGGAAAAGGCTTTATGGGAGCTGAACCTGACGTCGATTTCACCGGATTACAACCCGGCACCCCCCATAACTCGGTAGAATTAAGAAAACGATATTGGTAAAGGCTGAATCAGACACTACCAGAGTCGCAAGTAACACCCTAAGGGAAGAAAAAATGCGAAAACTGACTCGTGCGTTCTCAATCACATTGATCTTGTTGTTGTCGGGACCATTGTTCGCGCAGTGGGTCGAGTATCCCAACGTGGATGAGGGTTTCCTCGTCAATTTCCCTGGTGAGCCGAGCGCCGAGGAGGTCGACTGGGTATCACAGTTCGAAGCCACCATCCCGGCACGTCGTTATAGCGTCGACAGCGCCCGAGGCAACTATTCTGTGACAGTGGTCGACTACCGGTTCATTAGTAGGGGCGAAGAGGCACAGAGGATCAGAGCGGAGCGTGTCGCGCACTGCCCCCAGGGAGCCGAGACCTGTCTGGGTGGGGCTGGTATGGGTACCGGTATCGGCTACTGGAGAGTCGACATGCAGGGCTCAATGGTTTACGGAGCCTGGCAAATCATGCAGCGCGATGCCGAGGTCGACCATTTCATGTGGAACTTCACAGATCTCGTGGAAGGTCTACAGATCACACTCACCAACCCCGATCAATCCCGCACCTTCGCTTCTCTCTACCTGCACGACGATCGCCTGTACATCCTTGAAGCTACAACGCCTGAGGGGGTACGGGGGGCGGAACTGTTTCAGCAGTCACTAGGGTTCCTGGACTCGGAAGGAATACGCATTCGTTATGAGCGCTACTACCACAACTCGGCCCCGCGGCCTGAGCGCGCATGTAGGGACCCAAATGCAAGTATTTTTTGTCCAATTTATTCAGGCTTCTCTGAGCCCTAAACGTGAACCACGCTAAGAGACTCGAGCGCCGAAACGAGCAGACTTAAGGGCTCTCCCAGGTAAGCGAGCGACCTGTCGGCTGCCCAGCCCCATCGCCAATTCTAGCGATCTGCCACGGCCTGGCGCTGTTTAGAACGAGTCTAAACTGATGGGATGGGCTGGAAGCAGTCACCCCCCATGTGATAGAAACCACGGGGGTGGGAAAGCTTTATTAGGAGCTACGCCCGACATTGATTGCGCCGGATGACTACCCGGCACCTGATAACTCGGTAGAATTGGGAAAACAATATTGGCGGAGACCGTATCAGACGATATCGGAGCCGCGAGTACCAGCTGAAGGAAAAAAAATGCGAAACCTGACTCGTCCACTCTCAACCACATTGATGCTCTTGTTGTCCGGACCATCGTTCGCGCAGTGGATCGAGTATCACAACGTGGATGAGGGTTTCTCCGTTAATTTCCCAGGTGAGCCGAGTGCCGGAGAAGTCGACTGGGTATCTGAGTACGGAGCCACCATCCCAACAAATCGTTATAGCGTCGACAGCGCCCGGGGCAACTATTCTATGACAGTGGTCGACTACCGAGTCATTCTTAGGGGCGAAGAGGCAGACAGAATCAACAGTGAGCGTGTCGCCCACTGTCCCCAGGGAGCCGAGACTTGTCTGGGCGGAGGAGCTAGCACCGGCATCGGCTACTCGAGAGTCGACGTGCAGGGTTCAATGGTTTACGGGGCCTGGCAATTCCTGAAGCGTGATGCCGAGCTGACGCATTTCATGTGGAACTTCACAGATCTCGTGGAAGGTCTGCAGCTAATGCTCACCAACCCCGATCAATCTCGCACCTTCGCTTCTCTCTACCTGCACGACGATCGCCTGTATATCCTCGAGGCTACAACACCTGAGGGGGTACGGGGGGCGGAACTGTTTCAGCAGTCGCTGGCGTTCCTGGACGAGACAGGAACACGCATTCGTTATGAGCGCTACTACCACAACTCGGCCCCGCGGCCTGTCCGGACACGTTAGCCCGCGAGTCCCATTTGATATCATTATTGGAAGTCATTTAGGAGAATGAGCATGTCGTTTCGATCCTTGGGTCTCGTCGCTATGGGAGCTTTAGCGTTACCGAGTTGGGCCCACCATTCACATGGCAACTATAGCCCGGATTTTATGGACCTGGAGGGCATCGTCGTGGAAGTGACTTTGATCAACCCTCATTCCTGGATATTCCTGGAAGTCACGGATGAAAATGGTCAGGAGAGCGAATGGGCTCTGGAATCCACGAACCGAGGTGGGCTCGCGAGATTGGGTGTCACCAATGAGTACATCGCTCCCGGTGATGCCATCAAGGCGCGTTGCCATCCCCTTAGGGACGGCGGCCAGGGCTGTCTTCTCGGGTTCCTGCAGGGCAGAGACGGGACTATCAAAGACTGGGACGGCCATACGGCAAGACCCACTGATGACGGGTTCTTCAACTGCGAAATCGAAGGAAATTGCATTCAGTGATAAAGGCCTGACCCGAACGCCGGTCCACCCGAGGAGAGAACCATGTTAACGAGACTCGTTTCCACAATGGTGATCGCCATCGGTGCGACGCTGATCCTGCAAGCGTCCGCGGGCGCTCAGAACGCCAATCGACGCGTGCTGTTCCCTACTGAAGAGCAGTTCGAGGCCTCCGAAGAAGCCCAACGACTCGTTCAGGGAGCCCGTGATTTGGTAGGCAACGACCTGCAGTGGGAGTACGGCAACACCTGCACCAACACTGGGCCGCAGCGCGCCGCCCTGACTAGGGCGCAGGCTGGATTGCCCCCGATCGAAAACTACACTGTCGAGCCAACGAAGGTATTCGACAACATGTGGTACGTCGGCCCCACGTCCCAGGGCGCATTCGTCGTTACAACGAGCGACGGCCTAATCCTGCTCGACACTCTCAACAATACCGAGGAGGCACGGGACATTCTTGTGCCCAGTATGGAGAGGGCGGGCCTTGATCCAACACGGATCAAATACATCGTGTTGTCCCACGGGCATCCCGGCCAGACAGACCATACTGGCGGCGCCAACTACCTACAACGCACCTACGGGGCGCAAGTGGGCATGGGCAAACCGGACTGGGACTTAACGCTGCCAGCTCAGCGCCCTGAGCGCCCGTTAGCGAACCGGGATTTCGACATCATCGATGGCAGTACGGTCACACTGGGCGACACGACCCTGCATTTCGCCATCTCGCCAGGCCACTCGGTGGGCACCCTCGCGATGTTCATTCCCGTGACGTGGCACGGCGAACAAACCATGGTGTTGTTGCACGGTGGCGCGATTCAGACGCCGGACCGAGAAGCATTCGAAGCGCTCGAACACGTCTTCAATGACATGGCAAAACCCATGAACGTCCGAGGCCTGTTGAACACCCATCCCGGCATCTACCAAGACACGCTCACGGACATGGAGGCGATACGCAACAATCCGGACGGCCCTAACCCGTTGCTGTACGAACAGGACCAGGCGCAGCGTTACTGGTCCATGATCGTGGACTGCGCTCGCGCGCGGACGACTGCACTGGAGGAAGTCGCCGGGGATACATGAGTGTAGGGTAAAAATTTCGCCTTTATCCGAAAGGCCCTTACCCCTTTAATATCAGAAGTTTACAATCTTTGTGGTTTTTGCCCTTGGTCAGTTTTCTAGAGGCCTAAAGGGCAATCTCCTCCGTCTGAACAGCAAGGAGATCGCTGAGTATGTTCATAGCTGGCTCGAAAAAAATATTCTGTAACCAATCGAATTTACCGTTACAGACCGAGTCATGCACACTAATTAAAAGAGGTGTTGCCAATGCGACATAGAGTACTTGACGTCTCGCTTGCTGCCATTGCGGCGATCTTGTTGGCCACTGGGCCGACTTGGGCGCATCATGGCGATGCAGGCCGTTATAACGACGAGGTAACCACTGTGGTCGGCGTCGTCGCGCAGTGGCGTTTGATCAATCCGCATTCTGTGCTGATTCTGGACGCCGAAGACGCTGACGGAAAACTCGTGCGTTGGCGCGGCGAACTAGGTAACCCGACCAACTTACGTACCCGGTACGGGTGGAACGAAGAGACCTTTAAGCCTGGTGATCGCATCTCGATGACGGGCCGTGCGTTGAAAAATGGGTCGCGGGCCATGACGCTGTCTGAAGGCTCGAACCTGGTAGACGTCGATAGCGGCGAAGAGTTGTATCGCGGCCGCTAGCTCCATTCATAGGGAGATAAACAGTATGACGGTAAGTGATCGCTGGTCGCGATGGATAGTGTTGGGCGTTCTGGCGGCCGCTCTGACGGCTTGCTCCTCGCCGCCGTCTGTGCCGACGCTGACGATGAGCTTCGGCTTGAAGCAATTTGAACTGAATTGGCTCGCCGTCGCGGACGCTGACTATTACCGGCTGCTGGCGAACCTCGACGGCTCGACCGGTTTTTCGCACATTGGCAGCAACCTGTCTGCTGAAACTACCAGTACGACGGTCTCCGTAGCGGTACATCTGTATCCGTGGGAAGTAGCGCGCTACGCGCTGGAAGCCTGTAACGCTGACGGCTGCACACGTTCCGCGGAAGTGAGTCCTATCGATGGGCTGCTCGACACGATCGGTTACGTCAAAGCGTCCAACTCGGACGTTGACGACCAGTTCGGCGGCGGCAGCGTAATCTACGGATTGTCGGCTGCGATTAGCCGCGATGGCAGAACGCTGGCTGTCACGTCCATTTTTGAGGACAGCGCGGCCGTCGGAATCGACGGTGACGGCGCGGATAACTCCGCGTTAGACGCGGGCGCCGTTTACGTGTTCGCTCAGGGGGACGCGGGTTGGACGCAACAGGCATACGTCAAGGCATCCAATACGGAATCGAGCGATCAGTTCGGTTATTCGGTGGCGCTAAGTGGCGACGGCAATACGCTGGCGGTCGGCGCCAATCTCGAAGCAAGTAGCGCCACGGGAGTTAACGGAGACCAGGACGATAACTCTGTTCTCGGGGCGGGCGCGGTCTACGTATTTATTCGCGATGGCGCGACGTGGAGCCAACAAGCCTATGTGAAAGCGTCGAACGCCGAGGCCGGAGACGTGTTTGGGTATCAGGTTGGTCTTAGCTTCGATGGCAATACTTTAGCTGTCGCGGCGCAAGGAGAGGACAGCGCGGCGTCAGGCGTGAACTTCGACGAAATCAACAACGACGCGGGTGGAGCGGGTGCGGCCTACGTCTTCGCTCGGAACGGAGCCAACTGGACGCAGCAGGCGTATCTCAAGGCTTCGAATCCGGAGGAAAACGATCTCTTCGGCAGCTCGATCGCTATCAGCGATGACGGGGACACGATTGTCGTGGGTGCGCTGGATGAGGACGGAGGTCAGCCTGGTGTTAACGGTGATCCGACCGACAATTCCGGGCGCGGTTCGGGCGTTACCTACGTCTTCTCGAGAAATGGCGAGAGCTGGCCACAGGAGGCCTATATCAAGGGACTGAACACGGAGGGTGCAGATGCGTTCGGCGCGGCCGTCTCGCTTAGTGCGGATGGTAATACCCTGGCCGTTGGCGCACCTGACGAGAATAATACCGCGACAGGCGTAAATGCAGATGCCGGTTATCGAGTCGGCTCCGAGGAGCGCACCGATCACTCAAACGGCGCGGCGTACGTCTTCGCGCGGGAGAACGGCTCCTGGGCACAGCAGGCTTACATCAAACCTTCTCACACTGGACAGTTCGATCAGTTCGGTACGCGCGTTACATTGAGCGGAGACGGCGATCTCCTGGCGGTAGGCGTTCCCCTTGAAGACAGTCCGGCGGCTGGGCTCAACGGCAGCCGCGAAGACGATGAAGCCGGCGGATCGGAATTCGGTGCGGTCTATCTCTATACGCGCAATGCGGGCGTCTGGGTCGAGCATTCGTATGTCAAAGCCCCAAACGTGGGTGTATACGATGAATTCGGCTCCGTGATCGCGCTCAACGAGGACGGAACGACGATGATCGTCGGCGCGCGGTTCGAAGACAGCGCCGCGAGCGGAATCAACGGCGATCGCATGAACGAAGACGCGCGAGATGCGGGCGCTATCTATATCTATTAGGCCGCTTGTGGGTGGCCGCCTGGCCGCATTAAGCCACTGAAAAATCGCGACGGGGCCGTCGCTTCTACACCTTATCGGTCGATCTCTCGGACAGCAGTCCGGCTATTTTCTTCTCGAGCGGCTGTTGTCGGTCATCGGTGAATTGGAACTTTTCACCGTCTTCAGGAATTACTCGATAGGTATTCGGCTTATTCCCGGCTAGCAAGCTGATCCATTCCTCTCGGCCATCGGCTGATACGCATCAATCTAAAAGTCAAATTTCCCGATCTATGCGCAGCAATCGGATCAGATTACCGCCAAGAATCGCTTCCTTCTCAGCGTTATTGAGATAAGGTGAATTGATAATCAGATCCATCGTATCTGGCCAGCCCAAGGGCATATCGGTTCCGTAAACAACCTGACTAGGTCCCATCTCCGCAACAAGATGTCGCAGACCCTCGTCAGAAAACACCATCGAGTCAGCAAATATTTGAGTTCTTAAATACTCTCTAGGAGGTTTTTGGTTGCGGCAATCATCAGCTTGAATAGGAGCATTTCCGATGAACTCTCCTTGGGCGTTGATCGAAGGGCCACCTGCCGCATCACAAGCTACATCCGTGCGGCCAAAGTAAGATGGTAGGTACCCGCCACCGTGAGCTCCGCATATTTTCAAGCCAGGGAAGCGGTCTAAAGTTCCATCGAGTATCAGCCGTGATATAAAAAACGTAGTTTCAAGAGGGTTGCCTATAATATTTCCTAGATCACCAGCATAATCTAATGCTCCCTCTTGGATTATGTTATCCGAGCCATTTGGGTGAACAAATATTGGCGCATCTAATTCTTCGGCTTTAGCCCAAAACACATCGTACTCCGGACCTGCGGGCACGTTTCCATTCACGTGACCACCCATTGAAGCGCCCTTAAATCCAAGCTCATTGACCGCGTAGTCAAGTTGCTCTGCAGCAAGATCTGGGAACTGCATTGCAACAGAGGTAAGGGCAACAAAGCGATCAGGATACTCATTGCACCATGCTGCAAATCCTTCGTCTTGAACCCGAACGATTTCAGCTGCTAGCGATCGATCATCAGTCCGGTACCACCAATATTGATTGGCACTTATAACGGAAACATCAATACCCCATTCATCCATCATTGCCAAACGTGAAGGTTCGAGAAGTCTAGGCCCACCAATCTGCCTCTCGAGACTCGTACCACGGATGACTTCCTCAACATCCTTGATCGACGCGTGCGCATGGATATCAACGGTCTTAATGCGCTTACCCGCAATCCAAACTTCCTTACGCCCTTGTGCCCACGTTGTAGGCTTAACCACTAGTACTCCCGCCGCTATTCCAATGGCTTCCAGAAATTTTCTACGACTCGAAACGTGGTTCAAGACCTTCATCTAGCCTGCTCCATAAATAGGTTTTGTGATGCACTCACCTGATCAGATGAGTGGTAATAAGTGATCCTGTTCTTTCTATAACTTGTCATCTAAGAGGCTGTAGCCCGCCTCACTCAACGCTCAACTCTAGCGCCTGGCCCTCGGAGCGACTTCCACGCCCGCAATCATGTATCGCTCAACGACCTGCTGGAGGACCCGGGAAGTGCGCAGCTCATCGACAATGAGATCCAACTGAGGCACGACGGCCTCATTCTCGAAAGAGACCACTATCGACTGCTCCACCGCCAGGACGCTGCCCTCTAGGACGCGAACGCGAGGCTCGGTCTCCACCACGACTGCCAGGCGCTGCTTGTTTGCGGCGTAGGCGTCGATCTCTTCAGCTAGGAGCATGCGGGCTGCTTCCATATCCGGAGTCCCTCGAGCCAGAGAGACGAGCTCAGCACTCACGAGTGCACGATCCAAATACAGGTCCACAGCATTGCCCGATATGGCCGCAATACGTGTGCCTTCGCGATCGGCCTGCTCAGGGGTCTCGATAGCCGAATCCGCACGCACGATATAGCTGTTGTGGCCGTAGATATAGGCCTGGGTGAAGGCGACCCGCTGCGCCCGCGTCATGTCGTGAGCGATGAACCCGATGTCGGCCGACCCCTCCCTCACGGCTTCGATCACAGCCGGTACACCAGACAGGGGCTGTATGGTGACCTCGACTCCCATCCTGCGCCCGATCTGCCTGGCAACATCCACAGCTGGACCCGTGACTTCCCCGGTCTGTGGGTCAACCCTAACCTGCACGGGATTTCGACCGAGAAAGGCGGCACGCAGAGTGCCGGTCGGCGTAAGTACCTCGCGCAGAGTCTCGTTGTCCGAAACCTGCGCCGACACGACTCCGCCCGGCAAAATTAGTGAGAAGAAACCGATCCAGAAACACAACAGTTTTTCTATTCTCATCGACCGAAACCTCTTCTTAATCGAGCTGCACATCTGCCGGCGTGCAATTCCCACCCGAGCAACGATCGTTTTCCAGGCACACGAACTCGAGAATCTTCCAGGTTGGGTGCAGCTTCATTCGGAACTGCTGGGCCCACGGACGCATCCATATCATCGAGTCATCGAAAGTGAATTCGTATGACACGGTCATGGAATCGGTATAAGTAAAGCGCTCGATCAAATGCAATTGATCACTGTGCCATCGGCTTGGGTCGCGAGCAGAATCAAACTGCCACTCCCTCAAGCCGATTGTATCGATGACCAGCGTATCGCCGTCCCACCAGCCGATCGAGTCCCCCATATACGTCAACTCCACGTCCACATCGTGGGGACGATTAGGCGGTCCCAGTGGAATGACACGAGGCCAGTGCATGAATTCGTTAACGATAACTATGTGACGTGGCGTCTGAACCCACTGCTGGGGATAGAAGGTAAAGGCTTCCCTCGGCATTCCATCCGGAAAACACAAGGCTACTGGATCATCTATGCGAACATCCCCGACGTTCTCCCGATACATGAACTCCTGACCTCCGGGCTGAAACGGAGGAAAGAGCGAGGAATCGAGGCTCGCCAAGAACGCTGGGAGCGCGGGGTCAGTATCGTACGGGCCCACCTCGTGGGTAAATCCCGGTCCAGCCCACACCCCGGTGAAATCCGGCTTGCCATCCGACGCCCTCGGTATCTCGGCGCGCGGAACTACGTTGCCGTCTTCATCCAGTGGATCCAAACTCTCATAGCCAGGTACCCAACGCCAAATCGGTATATGTTCCTGAGCTGTGGCCGTCTTGGACACCAACACGAGAGAAATAAACAACGCACCAAACGTACGGAAAGCCATTGACCAGAATCTCTTCATCACCATGCACCTCCGCGGCTCGGATTCACTCCGGCCGCTCCCCCAGCTAAGGTTGCGGCGCAACCAGCTCGCTCGAACCGGTAAAAACGCTCCGCCCGTCTGCGAACGTAACTCGGTAACCGCTTGCGTTGTTCGATCCATCCCGCGCCCGATTACCTATGACTCGAACCACGTCGCCGACACTTAACGTATTTCTTGTGACGCCTCTCCTTTGGAGAACACCCGGGGGAAGCCCCGAAAAACCCCAAGTTGTGACCTCACCGCTTTCATCCGTCACGTCAACGTAATACCAAATGTGTGGATTCGCCCACTCGACCTTTACAACAGCACCCTCAACGCTGATCGGATCATCCGGGTCAAATTGAGCTGCTTCAGAATGATGGGCCTTTGTCGGCCCAGCGCTAACTGCCAGAAGTGCTATTGCGAAAATAGTCGTCACAGATTCCAATTTCATCGCCAAACCCTCCCCCAACCTGGCCATTAAAATTCTTGCGTCACTCAGCCCCGCCGATCAGCGTGCGCATGGTTCCATCCTGCCTTGACGTGACTAAAAGCTCCCCATCAAGGGTTTCGCTAAGAATCAGGTCCGCTCGCGTAACTGTCGTGCCCATCCTCTCTTCCACAAGCTCCCACAACGTCACATCTCTGGCAACGCCCGCGGCGTCGCGTACATAGAGCTGGACCTCTTCTATTGCGGCGACGGTCCCTGGAATTCCATCATCGGCCGCCTTCAGCTCGGCCACGTTGGCCACGAAAAGACGCCCGTTCTGAATGTCACCAAACACAAACTTACCTGCCAGCGCAGGAACACTGCCCCGATACACGAACCCCGGCGCGACGGCCCAACCCTCGTCGTGATCGTAAAGCGCGACGGGGTAGAGGTAGCCATCTTCGGTACGTCCGTCCAGAATATCCAACGGCAAGGGATAGACCACCAGCATACTGCCACCGGGGATATCGACTCCGTTGTCGTAAAACCCTTCTCGATCGAACCAGCCATAGTTGCCACCCTCATGGATGATATTGATCTCCTCGATGTGGCTATTACCGATTTCGGACCCAAACAGGGTGCCGTCGCTACGATCCCAAGACAGTCTGTGAACGTTCCGGAAACCATAAGCGAAAATTTCGCCTAGCGTATTGGGGTC
>Ga0310121_10001070_pt1 | contig 28845 bp, 26 predicted proteins | sample CB27_Tmax_986_MG_FD_203504 | JGI IMG/M metagenome (GOLD analysis project Ga0310121, IMG submission 203504) | Marine microbial communities from Western Arctic Ocean, Canada - CB27_Tmax_986 | ecosystem: Environmental > Aquatic > Marine > Oceanic | place: Canada: Western Arctic Ocean | collected... | reverse complement strand
CACCACCAACTTGAACATGCGCAACATCTCTTTGGGCCACGTTATCTTGGCCGCAGCAACTATACATCATCCCACCATCTCGCGGATCCGCGAGATGCACCCCGCCCAGATCGGAAGGGCCTTACCCAGGGCTCGGAAAAGCTCAAGGCCTCGGTGCCGGCGCCGGCCTCTGAAACGCGTTTCCCCGCTTTCTGGGAGGATTACTTGTAGAGGGTCCAGAGGCGGTCGTCCACGGCGTTTCGTTCGGGGCCGCCGAGGATCGTGAAGGAGGCGTCGCTTTCGTCAAACAGCTCGGGCGCCCAGGTACTGGTAATGTGGACGCGGTAATCGGAGTTGGCGGGGACATTAGGTATGAAGATTTGATTCACGTCCTCACCGTCGGGGTCCCAGGCGAAGCCCAATTCTGCGACCTTCCCTTGGGTGGCCCGTAGTTCAAACTCGACCCCAGTGCCGGCGGTTACCAATCCGGTTTTCCAGTGGATGGTTTGAAGCGTCCGCGCATTCCAGACTTCGCCACCGTTGGGTAAATGCAGACGGACCGCGCCGCCGGTAATGGTAAACGGTTCGTCACTGAGGTCGTAGTGTTGGGAGTCCCACGTGCTGACAACCTGAACCCGATAATCGCTTGCCTTCGGCACAAGCGGCAGGTAGACTTCCGTTGTATGCAGCCCTCGTGGATCCCAGTTGTAACCCAGGGTAGCCAACCGACCCATGCCGTCCCATAATTCAATGCGCACACCCGTACCGGCAGAAATAATTGGAGAAGTCCAGGTAACCTCGACCAACGAATCGCTCGCAACCATCTGACCGCCGTTGGGTGAAACAACCGTGATCTCCTCCAACGGTACACTGAGGTCAAGATCAAGACATGACGAGAATTCCGACGCTCACGGAATCGGATTCCGCTCAGGCCCGTCAGATCGTCGATTCGGGAGTGCGGCCGGGTCGGCTCAGTTTTCGGAGTCGTCGTTTGGGGGCGGTTCCGGTTCGGCCGGCGGGGTCGCTTGGCCGGGCGGTTCGTCCCGCCCGTAATCCTCCCGCATTTGGTCGGTTACGGTACCCTCCCACAGTTTGGCGCCAGTCAGGTAACCGGCCCGCCCGATCATGTGCGCGGCCACCGGGGAAGTGACAAGCAGAAAGATGATGGCGGCCAGACAGCGCGAAGTCACCGCCAGGTCCTGAAAGTAAACGATCGCCGCGCCGAAGGTGAAGATCACGCCGAAGGTGGAGGCCTTGGCGGTCGCCGACATGCGCAGGAACAGGTCCGGCATGCGCACCAGACCGATCCCCGCCACCAGAATGAAGAATGCCCCGATGATGGCCAGGAGGGTGCTGACGAACTGGGTCATCGGCGCACCCCCTTCTCGAGGTAGCGGGCGAAGGCGACCGTCGCCACGAAAGAGATCAGGGCCAACAGGATCGCCGCGTCGAGCAGAATCTTCTTATCCGTCTCGATGCTGTAGACGACGATGATCCCGATGCCGATGGTCGAGAGCAAATCCAGCGCGATGACCCGGTCGGCCACGGTCGGCCCGATCCGCAAACGGTAGAAGGTCAACACCACCGCGACGCCCATCAGGCCCAACACCCACAACAAGGACATGCCGACCAAAGCACTCATTCCAAGACCTCGATCACGGCCCGCTCGAAGCCTTCCTTGATCTCGCGGCGCGTCTGTTCGACGTCCTTGATATACATGGAGTGGATGTAGAGGACCTTGCGGTCTTCCGACACGTCGAGCGAGAGCGTGCCGGGCGTCAGCGTGATCATGTTGGCCAAAAGGGTGATCTGTTCGTCGGTCTTGGCGTCCAGGGGGATGGCCACGATCCCCGGCCGCATGTAGTGGGTCGGCGTTAGCACGTCCCAGGCTACCCTTATATTGGCCTTGATCAACTCCCAGCAGAAGATGAGCGTCAGGCGGACGGCGTGGCCGGCTTTGTAATAGTAGCGCGAGGGCTGCTCGATGCGGCGCATCATCCACAGGATGAAGAAACCGGCCACAAACCCGAACAACAAGTTGGCGGGTGATAAATCCGCCGTCAGGGCGACCCAAATCAGACACAGCAGCATGTTGATCAGAAACATCTCACGGCGCTCCTTTCAGGCCCGCTGGGCCCGGTTCGGTCAGATTAGGCAGGATCGCGTCGATATACCCCCTCGGATCGAGCAACTGATCGGCCGCCCGTTCGCTGAGAACGCTGAACGGTTCGACCCAGAACCCGATCGCCAGCGTGCACAACGCCAGCGCGGCGACCGGCAATAAGTAGGCCAGCCACGCCGATCGCGGCAGGGGGTCACTGATCGGCGACCGGTCGAACACCCGCGACTCGGGCTTGTCCTTCCAGAATACCTGCTCCCAAATGATCACGACCGAATACAGCGTCAGAATGCTGGCGACCAGCGCGGCGGCCACGATGAGATATCGCCCCGCCTCCAGACCGGCCCGGACCAGCATCAGCTTGGGCCAGAATCCCGACAGCGGCGGCACGCCGGCCAGCGAAAGCGCCGGGATCATGAAGAGCAGCGCCAACAGCGGTCGAGCGTGATAGAGCCCTCCCAATGAACTGAGCCTGCCGCTCCCCTGCAGCCGCTGGATGACGCCGCTGACCAGGAACAGGTTGGTTTTGACGATGATGTCGTGGATCAAGTAGAGCACGGTTCCCGTCAGCGCCAATTTGCCGATCGCGTGACCGGCGTCCATCAGTCCCAGCCCCATGATCATGAAACCGATGTGACTGATGATATTGAAGGAGAGAATCCTCCGCAGCTCCTCCTGCACGATCGCCCCCAACCCGCCGCAGACCAGCGTGAAGCCGGCGATGACCATGATCAACACATGGACCGCGCCCTCCGGGTAGATCAGAGTGAACATGCGAATCAGAGCATAGATGCCGACCTTGGTCAGCAGACCGGCGAAGATCGCCGAGACGACCGCGGGAGGCGTATGATAGGAGGCGGGCAACCAGAAAAACATCGGGAAGACGGCCGCCTTGATGCCGAAGGCGACCAGGAACATGATCGATAGCGTCGTGGCCGGGCCGCCCGGAGCACTCTGGATGCGCACGGCGATGTCGGCCATGTTCAACGTCCCCACGACCCGATAGAGGATGCCCACGGCGGCCAGGAAAATCGCCGACGAGATAAGGTTCAGCGTGATGTACTTGATGGCCCCCTCGAGCTGGGCGCGTTCGCCGCCCAGCGCGATCAGGCAAAACGAGGCGATCAACATCACTTCGAACCACACGTAGAGGTTGAAGATGTCCCCGGTCAGGAACGAGCCGCAAATCCCCATCACGAGCACGTTGAGGATCGGGTAGTAACCGAAACTCTCGCGCTGCGCGTCCATCCCGGCCAATGAATACACCGTCACGGCCAACCCCATCATGGCCGCCAGCGAGACCATCACGGCGCTCAGCAGATCAGCGACGATGGTGATGCCGAACGGCGCGGGCCAGTTGCCGACCTGCAGCACCTGAATGCCGGTGCTCGACACAGTACGCATGAGAAAAAGGGCAGCCGCCAGCGTCGCCGCCATCCCGAGGACGCTGATCAGGCGCTGAAGCCGGCGGTTGTTCCAGAAGAAAAGGGCAAGGACACCCGTAAGAAACGGGACCAGGATAGGGCACAGCAGCAGGATTTCCGCCGATTGACTCACGCTCCGGGGCCCCCGCTTAGTCTGTCGGTCTGGCGCATCTGGTTCAGGTCATCGGTCCCGACCGTCTGGTAGGCGCGCTTGAACAGGACGATGGCGAAGGCCTGCACGCCGAATCCGATCACGATGGCCGTCAGGATCAAGGCCTGCGGCAACGGATCGGCGATGGCCTCAACCGGGACGAGCTTGGCGCCCTGTTCCACGAAAGCCGGCTGGCCCCGCGACAAACCACCGGCCGTGAAGATCAGCAGGTTGGTCGCGTGCCCGAGCAGGGCCAGCCCGATGATCAGTTTAATGATGCTGCGGCGCATCATCATGTAGAGTCCGGCCGCGTAAAGCACCCCGACGACAATGGCGAGTAGCGTGCTCAATTTAGTCCTCCTCGGCAAGCGCGAAAATGATCATCATGCTGATGCCGATGACCAATTGATAAACCCCCGCGTCAAAGAGCAGCGGGGTGCCCAGCTTGCCCAGCACGGGCAGCTCGAACGCGGTCCACTGCCCCGTCATGAACGGCTCGCCTCTGAGCAGGGCGGGCAACCCACTCACAAACGCCGTGGCCAGACCGACGGCGATCAGCGTGCGCGGATCGATCCGCAGCGCGCGCCGCGCCTTGGCCACGTTGTGCGCCAGCGCGTAGAGGGTAAACGACGTCGCGGCCACCAGGCCACCGACAAAGCCCCCGCCCGGCTCGTTATGCCCGCGCAGCAACAGAAAGAACGACACCAGCACCAACAGCGGGAGCATGTAACGGGTGGCGGTGTAAAGGATCACTGAATGCACGGCGCAAAGTCCTTCGTGGCGTCTGGATCAGTCCATTGCGGAATCGGCGGCGTTGGGCGGGCACCGCCTCCGGGCTTTCTCCAAGCGGAGCTTGAGCAAGGCGAACACGCCGATGGCCGCCACCGCCAAGACCGTTATCTCGCCCAGCGTATCCAGGGCGCGAAAGTCGACCAGAATCACATTGACGATGTTGTGGCCCTTGGCCTCGGCGACGCTGTTCTGCGCGAAATAGCGCGACAGGTGAGAGTCGGACTCTTTGGATGCGCTGGTCAGCAGCAGACCGGTCATCAGCGCCCCGAAGCTCACCGCCACCAGCGCATCCCAACCACGCCGCACTCCCGCCGTCAGGCGAGCGAAGCGTGGCAGCCGGTAAAGGACCAGCACGAACAGCACGACGCTCAGCGTCTCGATGGCGAACTGGGTCACCGCCAGGTCGGGGGCGCCGTAGAACTGAAAGATCAGCGCGATGCAGTATCCGACCACCCCCAGCGAGATGATGGCCGTCAACCGCGACCGGGTGCGAATGATCTCGCATGTGGCCAGAACCATGACCAGGACGATCATGAATTCATAGAGTCGCACGTCGCGCCATCCGGTCAGATCGAGGGTGTTGATCGGCGCCCCCCACGTCACCCCAATCGCCACGATGCCCACGATCAGCACGATCTGCACATAGACGGGCAGCGAGCCGCATTGCAGCAGGAGGGTCTGGACGCGAGCGACCTTGTCAAGGGCCTGGAGCGCCCATTCGTACCACCGGGCCGGGCCGTGGCGGTGGAGTCTTTCAAGCACCCCGATGGCCGCCCGCACCCTGTCCCACGATCGATAGAGGACGATGCCCGCCGCAACCGTCAGCACGCTGAGCGCCAACTCCCAGTTCAAACCGTGAAACAGGGCCAGATCTAGCGGGACCGGAACATCGGGATGACCCAATACGGCCGCCGCGGCGGGAGCGAGCAGACCGCGCTCGACCGGTCCCGGGAACAATCCGAACAGCAATCCCAACAACCCCAGCAGCACCGGCGCGACCCACATCGCGCGCGGGGCCTCATGCGCGCGCGCCGCGCCGCCGGTGACCGGCCCCATGAAAATGCGAAACCCGACCACCCCGGCCACGACAAACATCAGAGTCATCGAAACCACCGCGAGGACCACGAGCAGGCCCGCCTGCGCCGGGGCGTTCATCACCGCCGCATAAAACGACTCCTTCCCGATAAACCCGAAAAACGGAGGGAGCCCGGCCATTGAGAGGCCCGCGAGCAGTGCCGCCCCGCAGGTCCACGGCATGGCCCGCCGCAGGCCCCTCAGCTCGCCGGCGTCGCGCGATCCCGTCGCGTGGTCCACGTTGCCGCTGATCAGGAACAGCGCGCCCTTGTAGAGCGAGTGGACCAGCAGGTAGAGAACGGCCGCCTTGACGGCCGCCTCGACCCCCAGGCCCAGCAGCATCGTGAGCAGGCCCAGGACGGCCAGCGTCGAGTAGGCGAGCAGGCGCTTCAGATCGACCTGCTGGATCGCCAGCCACGCCCCAAGCACCATGGTTAGCGCCCCCGTGGCCGTCAGAATCGCCATCCACGCCTGAGTCCCGCCCAGGGCCGGACTGAGCCGCGCCAGCAGATAGATGCCCGCCTTGACCATCGTCGCCGAGTGCAGGTAGGCGCTGACCGGGGTCGGTGCCTCCATGGCGTTTGGCAGCCAGAAGTGGAAGGGAAACTGGGCCGACTTGGTGAAGGCACCCAGGACGACCAGGACCAGAATGGCGCCGTAAAGGCCGTGCGCCCGCAACTCCTCACCCCGGCCGAGCAACTCCGAAAGCTCCAAGCTGCCCCCGACCTGCCCCATCAGGAGCAAACCAGCCATCAGCGCAAGCCCCCCGAGACCGGTGACGAGCAACGCCATCCGCGCCGCCTGGCGCGAGCGTTGCTCGTCGTGCTTGAATCCGATCAGCAGGTAAGAGCTGAAGCTGGTCAGCTCCCAGAAGATGAACAGGGAGATAATGTTGTTGGCGAGGACGATCCCGAGCATCGAGGCCATGAACATGAGCAGGTAGGCATAAAACCGTCCCAGGTGGCGATGCCCGGCCAGATAGCGGCCCGAATAGACGACCACCAACGCCCCGGTACCGGTAATCATCAGGGCGAAAAGCAGACTGAGGCCGTCGACGAGGAAAGACAGCTCGACGCCCAGACTGGGAACCCAACCGTGGGAAACCACCCGGTGGCCGCCGCCCTGGATGGCCGCCAGCTCTCTGAGGAAATAAATGAACAACCCGGCCGGCAGCGCGCCCAGCACCCAGCCAGAGGCGCGGCCCAGCACTCGATGCGCCGCCGGAGCCGCGATGGCCAGAATAAAGCCCAATAAAACCGCCCAAAGCATATTCGATACCAGTGCCGCCGTGGGGTGTCGCGCGCTTGCTTCAGATGTGGGTTTGCCCAGCGCGAAGCGATCTTAGCATCCGGCCCCAACGCTGTCCAACAAGCCTGATTGCCCCTCGGACCTGATTTCGCTATGCTTCCGGCGGCGGTTGGATGAAGGTCCCGCCGGTGGTGATGACGGTGTGCGGCGGTCCCATGCTCCGGTCGGCTCGGCGGCCTCGAGAGTTCCATGGAAAAACACGCATCGGATTTCCCCGTCTCCGGTTTGGCCGAGAACGGGAAAAGAATGGAACACTGATTTTACTGATCAGACCGATGGGCACCGATCTTGAACTGCTGGAGATGGAGTCTTTGGAAGGGTGGGATTGAGTGAGTTTTGAGGGGGTATCGAGGGGTCGATGGGACGCGGATCACGCGGATCACGCGGATTTGGCGGATTTTCGCTGATCTGTGATCATCCGTTTGATCAGTCTTATCAGCGTTCTATTCCTTGCCTGCCTCCGGTTTGGTGGAGAACGGGCATTTCTTGGATAAGTGGAAGGGGGCAGGGGACATGCCAAAGGTTCCGGTGACGGGTGACATGCTGAATGATTGCGTCCTGGTCGTCGCCGTCTTGATCATAGGATTCGGCTTGGCGCTGAAGGCGGATAAGTGGTGGGGCTACATCATCGTCGTGATAGGGATTGCCTGGGCGGTTCAACTCATCCGCGGGTTCATGGGGCTCTGAGAGTGCCCTCCTCGCGTTCACCTGACCTCCCTCAGCTTGCCTCGGGGACACCTGCTCATGTGCGTAGCTTCGCCTGCCAGGCCGATGATGACCCACGGAACGAACCATGAACCTCGCCAACCAGTTGACGCTCAGCCGGATCGTGGTGATCCCGTTCTTTCTGGTCGCCATGACCCCGCCCAGCTTCGGACTGCCGCCCGCCTGGTCGATTTGGCTCCATCCCCTGGCCCTGGCGCTGTTCGTCGCGGCGGCCATCACCGATTACTACGACGGCGTGCTGGCCCGCCGCCATGGTTGGGAGACCAACTTCGGGGTGCTCATGGACCCGCTGGCCGACAAGGTCCTGGCCATGGCCGCTTTCGTGGGGCTGGTCCAGCTGGACGTTTTCCCGGCCTGGATGGTGGTCCTGATCCTGACCCGCGAGTTCCTGATCACCGGCCTCCGCCTGCTCGCCTCGGCCCAGGGGCGCGTCCTGGCCGCCGACCGCTGGGGCAAGAACAAGACCATCAGCCAGATCGTCGTCATCATCGGCGCCCTGATCTATGTCGTCCTGGCCGATTGGCTGGGCCGAGCAGGATTGGAAGACCAACTCCGCCTGGGTGCGCTGAACCTATTCGCCGCGTACCGGTTCCTCGTGCTGGTCGTGATGTATATCTGCGTCATTCTCACCGTCCTCAGCGGCTGGCACTACTTCATGGCCAACCGCGACTTAATAAACCTCCATTAACGCCGTCTCCCGTCCACTCCCCACCCTCAAAAGAGCGCGTCTCCAGCAGTTCAAAATCAGTGCCCATCGGTCTGATCAGTAAAATCCGTGTTCGATTTATCCGAATGAAGACGCCCATTCTTTGCCGGGCCGAGAACGGGGAAAGAATAGAACACTGATTAGACTGATTGAACGGATGAGCACGGATCAGCGAAAATCCGCCAAATCCGCCAAATCCGCATTATCCGCGTCCCATTTCCCCGTTTAGGCGGGGAAATCCCATGCGCATTTTTTCAGATATAAGGGGCTTGACTTGGCTGTCCAGGACGTTCAAAATAGGGATGTTGCAACGTTGAACCAGTTCCATTTCTAGTAGGTGAGAATCGTCTTTCATTGGGTTAGTTGGCGGGTTGGCCTGAAGGGGGTTGATCTTTCATGACCAAGTCCGTGATCATCAACAAAGTGGCCCAGGCCACCGGGATGAGCCGCAAGGACAGTCTGCTTGCCCTCGAAATTTTCTTGGCCTCGATTAAGGATGGCCTGAAGACCGGCGACAAGGTCTCGCTGGTGGGCTTCGGCACGTTCCACGTCAAAGAGAAAAAGTCGCGCAACGGGCGCAACCCCCGCACCGGCGACCGCATCATGATTCCCTCGAAGAAGATCGCCACCTTTAAGCCCGGCAAGTCGTTCCGCCTCCAAGTCAATGACGGCATGGACTACGGTGGGGGAGAGGACGAGGAGGAGGATGACTAAGCGGACGGGGGTGGGGCCCCGCTCCAGCGAGGGGATTGACCCAATGGGGCCCCGGTGAAAGTCTTTGAAGTCATCGACGACGAGGGAACACGCCTGGACCGCTGGCTCGCCCAGTGCCTCGATGGGCGCGCCCGAAACCAGATTCAGCATGACATCGAAGCGGGCCGCGTCCGCATCGAGGGAGAGGTGCGCCCGTCCCGCTATCGCGTGCGCGGGGGTGATCGCATCGAATACGAGCTACCCTCGCCCGCTCCGACTGAGCTCAAACCCGAACCGATTCCCCTAAACATCATCTTTCAGGACGAGCATCTGCTGGTCATCGACAAACCGGCCGGCATGGTGGTCCACCCGGCGCCGGGGCACTCCGGCGGCACGGTCGCCAACGCCCTGCTCGCCCATTGCGGACCCTCGCTGGAGGGGGTCGGGGAGGAGGGACGCTGGGGCATCGTCCATCGGCTCGACCGCGACACCAGCGGTCTGATGCTGGCCGCCCGGAGCCCCCAGGTCCATGACGCCCTGGTCGCGGCGCTGGCCGAGCGGAGGGTCCGGCGCAACTACCTGGGGCTGGCGGTGGGTAATTTCAAGGAGGGCGAGGGCCTGATCGACCGCCCCATCGGCCGCCGCCCCAAGGACCGCAAACGGATGGGGATCATCGAGGATGGGCGTGTCGCTTGCACGCACTGGCGCGTTTTGACCCAAGTCGATGGCCTCTCGCTGCTTGGCTTGACGCTCCAGACGGGCCGGACCCACCAGGTGCGCGTCCACCTGCAGTCGATCGGGCGCCCCGCCCTGGCCGACCCCGATTACGGCTGGACCAAATCGCGCACGCTACAGATCCTCCCCCAGACCGCCCGCCCCAAACTGGCCGCCGTCTGGCCAGGGCGCCAGATGCTTCACGCCGTCCGTTTGGCGCTGGACCATCCGGTCATGCCCAGGTGTCGCCTGAACTTCCAAAGCCATCTGCCCGAGGACATGTTGGGGGTGCTGCGGGCCTTCTGGGAGGTCGAGCATCTGGACCAGGTGATTCGCCTCTGGGGCCAAGAGGACGCGACGGCGGAACCTTGATGCAGGACGCCAGCCGGACCGGCCAGAGACTAACGGATTGGACCCAGGTCACCCTTCTCGCGCTGATCTCACTCTACGCGTTCACGGTCCTGCGGACCGCTTGGCTCTGCGACGACGTCTACATCACGCTGCGGACCGTGGCGAATTTCGTCCACGGCCACGGACCGAATTACAATATCGGCGAGCGGGTCCAAGCCTATACGCATCCGTTGTGGATGTTCCTGCTCTCGCTCAACTATTTCCTGTTTCGCGAAACGTTCCTGACCACGATCGCCCCATCGGCCGCCGCCCCAAGGACCGCAAACGGATGGGGATCATCGAGGATGGGCGTGTCGCTTGCACGCACTGGCGCGTTTTGACCCAAGTCGATGGCCTCTCGCTGCTTGGCTTGACGCTCCAGACGGGCCGGACCCACCAGGTGCGCGTCCACCTGCAGTCGATCGGGCGCCCCGCCCTGGCCGACCCCGATTACGGCTGGACCAAATCGCGCACGCTACAGATCCTCCCCCAGACCGCCCGCCCCAAACTGGCCGCCGTCTGGCCAGGGCGCCAGATGCTTCACGCCGTCCGTTTGGCGCTGGACCATCCGGTCATGCCCAGGTGTCGCCTGAACTTCCAAAGCCATCTGCCCGAGGACATGTTGGGGGTGCTGCGGGCCTTCTGGGAGGTCGAGCATCTGGACCAGGTGATTCGCCTCTGGGGCCAAGAGGACGCGACGGCGGAACCTTGATGCAGGACGCCAGCCGGACCGGCCAGAGACTAACGGATTGGACCCAGGTCACCCTTCTCGCGCTGATCTCACTCTACGCGTTCACGGTCCTGCGGACCGCTTGGCTCTGCGACGACGTCTACATCACGCTGCGGACCGTGGCGAATTTCGTCCACGGCCACGGACCGAATTACAATATCGGCGAGCGGGTCCAAGCCTATACGCATCCGTTGTGGATGTTCCTGCTCTCGCTCAACTATTTCCTGTTTCGCGAAACGTTCCTGACCACGATCGCCCTGTCGGCCGCCGTCTCGGTGGCGGCGCTGGTGATGGTCTTCAAGATCGCCACGTCGGCGCGAGCGGCGTTGCTGGCCGGGGGTGTGCTGATATTGTCCAAGGCCTACGTGGATTACTCCACCTCAGGGTTGGAGAACCCGCTGACCCATCTGTTGCTCGCGGTTTATTTCGCCGTTTACTTTTCGCCAATGACCGGTCGCCGTCAAATCCCATGGCTTGCCCTGACCACCGCGTTGGCCCTCATCAACCGCCTGGACATCGTCCTGCTCATCGCTCCCTCCTTCGCGGTGAAGTGTTGGGAGCATCGGCGCAAGTTTCCGATCCTGGCCCTGGCGGCGGGTTTTACGCCGTTTGTTCTATGGGAGGCGTTCTCTCTGATCTATTACGGCTTCCCGCTGCCCAACACCGCGTACGCCAAGGTCTTCACCGATTTCCCCCGCTTCTTGCTGTTCGAGCAGGGACTCTACTATTACCTAAATTCGCTCAATCTTGATCCGATCACGTTATTTGTCATCGCCGCGTCGATTGTCGTCACCGTTCACGGTCGGCGGCGCGCTCATGTCCCCGTCATCATCGGCGTGATGCTTTATCTGGCCTACATTCTAAAGATCGGCGGCGATTTCATGAGCGGTCGCTTCCTGACCGCGCCGCTATTGGTCTCGGTGGTGGTCCTTGCCCGCCATCCGTTCACAGCTCGCGCCGCGATCGCGCTGGGCTTGATCTTGCTGCTACTCGGTTTGGGGAATCAACGCCATCCGCTCCTCAACGTGTACCATTTTCGGCCCCACGATAAACAAGAGTTCGCCGATCGCAACGGCATCGCCGACGAAAGAGGCTATTATTATGACGAAATGAGTCTGCTTCGATTGAATCGCAACTTCGAGCTACACAAGCCGATACGGAAACCGCGGGTGGGTGACGAGACGGTGGCCCCCCCCGTCATCATGGCCCTCGAATCGATCGGGATGTTCGGATATTCGGTCGCCGCGGGATACCATCTTGTCGATGTTTACGCCCTGGTTGATCCGCTGTTGGCCCGGATGCAAGCCCGGCACGAACCGCTGTGGCGGATCGGTCACATGAAACGTACCGTTCCCGAGGGCTATCAAGAAACCCTGGAAAGCGGCGAGAACCGCCTGACCGACCCCAAGTTGGCCGAGTATTACGATAAGCTGCGCATCGTGACGCGTGGGGAACTTTTCAGTATCGAGCGCTTGGGCCTCATTGTGCGTTTGAACCTCGGCTCGTTCGACCATCTGATTGACAAGGGGAGGTACCGTGACCCTTTCACTTACGATCTCGCGATCGACCCGGCCCGGACGCCGATCGATTCGGAGTCCGAGGAGCGCGGCGGCCTTTTCCACGCCATCTCGCCCAAAGGGGCCTTGTCATTGACGTTCGTGGGAGGCGTCTGGCCCGCGACGGTGGAGTTGACGCTCGACTCTCGGAACCGATACCAGGTCAGCTACTTTATCAAAGATGAGGAGATCGCCCGGGAGACGGTCGATCCTCCCGGCGACGAACCGATGATCGTTCACGCCTTTGACTTGCCTAAACGGGCATGGGCGCGGGGGCTTGACCGAATCCGCATCGCGCCACTGGAAGAGACCAAACCCGCCGTATTGAGGGACGTCCGCATCCGCCGACCCGATCTCCTTCTGATCGAACCCAACGGCTATAAGCCCATCGTTGCGGGGTCCAAACCGGCCATCCGCTGGCAGATTAATCGTGAAATCGGCGGTAAGTCGGTGCGTTTTGAAGTGTGGCGGGCAGGCGAACGCGTGTCTGAAATCGGCACGGCGTGGGATGACGGCTCGCATGTCGGCCCGGTAACCAGTTGGATCACGTTGCCCGAACTGGAGCCGGGCGATGATTACCAGCTTCGGGTGGTGAGCGCTTGGGATGACGCTTATTACGATGAGTGCGATGGCCCGCTGACCATCGTTGATGACGCGTCGGACTTGACCTCATCGAGTTTGGGCTAGACCGCCCATGCGGGGCTGAATAAGATATGCGCGCCGGTTCACATCATCATCCATCGCATCTCGCGCCGCCGGCGAACTCAGCCATGAACAACACGGAAGCGAACCATCAAGAGCGGTCCCAATGGACGGCCGTCATCCTCATCTTCGTTCTCTTCTATGTGTTTATCATCACGCGCAATGCGTGGCTCGGCGATGACGCGTACATCACATTTCGCACCGTCACGAATTTCGTTCATGGTTACGGGCTGAGTTACAACGCAGCCGAACGGGTCCAGTCCTATACGCACCCGCTGTGGATGGTCCTTCTGACGTTCAACTACTTCATCTTTCGCGAATTCTATTTTACGACGATCGGGCTTTCGATGCTGCTGTCGGCGGCCATGGCGCTGGTCCTCGCGTTCGGGATCGCGCGCGCCCCCCTCAGCGCCATCCTCGCCGTGGGGATTCTCCCTTTGTCGAAGGCTTTTGTGGATTACTCGACCTCGGGGCTCGAGAACCCGTTGAGCCATCTGCTCGTGGTCGTCTATTTCGCCGTCTACTTCTCACGCATCGAACGAGCGCGCCGCGTCCAATGGCTGTGCCTCCTCGCTTCGCTCGCGATGCTCAACCGGATCGATATCGTCTTTCTCTATCTGCCGTCTTTGCTCATCGTATTTTGTGAGCACCGCCGCGGGTTTTCGTTCATGCGGGTCTTGTTCAGTTTCATGCCGCTCATCATCTGGGAGGCCTTCTCGTTGATATATTACGGGTTCCCGCTGCCCAACACGGCTTACGCGAAGGTCTTCACGGGGCTGCCGGCCCTCGCCATGATCGAGCAGGGCTTCTATTACTTATTGAATTCGCTCAGTCTCGATCCCATCACCTTGTTCGTCATCACGATTTCGATTCTCCTCACCCTGTTCACCCGAACTTGGTCGCTCTTCCCGCTCGCCTTCGGCGTCCTGCTTTATCTGTTGTACGTGGTGCAAATCGGCGGGGACTTCATGACCGGCCGTTTCCTATCGACGCCCCTCATCGCGAGCATCGTGCTTCTATCGCGCCTCGAACTCCCCAAACCCGCGACGGCCGGCCTGGCGCTGGTCGCGGTGATGATCGGTCTTAATACCGCCAACCGTCCGCTGCTCAATGAACAGCCGTTTCAAAGCAGCGAGAGCTTCGCCTACGTCGACCGCAACGGAATCGCCGATGAGCGCGCGTTCTATTACAGCGTCCTCGGTCTACTGCGCATGAACCGCAACTCCGACTTTCGGCGTCCGTCATGGCCGCGCAAAGCTCGGGCGGATGTCGTGCCGACCCGAACCGTCTCCATCCGCGACTGGGTGGGCATGTACGGCTTCAACCGCCGGCCCGATGACCACATCATCGACCGCTACGCCCTGCTTGACCCGTTGCTCGCGCGGCTGCCGGCCAAGCAGAACCCTTATTGGCGCATCGGCCACATGACCCGCCACGTCCCCGAGGGCTACGTCCAGGCCTTGGAGACCGGCGTGACCCATCTGGCCGACCAAGACCTGGCCGAATACCACGACAGACTCTCGCTGCTGACTCGCGGCAGGCTCTTCACCCTCAAGCGGTTCAAAACGATCGCGGCGTTCAACCTGGGCCGGTATGACCACCTTATCGACAGACCGCGTTTCGCGGATCCTTACACTTACGAGCTGGCGGTCGAGCCCAACCTCAAATCGATCGCAAACAACCTGATCCCCGAAAACCCCGCCAACCACCTGATCGATCCGGAAAAGGGGCTGCTGCTCAAATTCAAGGAGCCGGTTTGGATCAACCAGATCGAGCTGACCGTGGACGGGAGATACGCATACGACGTCAGCATCCGGCGCGGCGAGGAGGAGCTGATCAGTGCCAAGACCAACACCTCCGCAATCCTTCCGATGCCGATCCAGCCGCTCGAACTGCCCGAAGAGCTTTGGGCGCGGGGCGTCGACGGTATCCTGATCACACCGCCGCGAGACTCCGGGCCGGCGGTCTTCGGGGAGTTGCGCGTCTCTTACCCCGAGATATTGCTCATCGAACCCAACGGCGGCCCGGCATTGCGCTCGGGCGCCCCGCTCGAGGTCCGCTGGCAGACCGGCCTCGAGAACTGGACCCGTGTGCGCTTCGAACTGTGGCGTTCGGATCGCAAGGTGGCCGATCTGGGCGAGGGAACGAGGGCCAAAGATGATCCAGGGCCCCAGACCGACCCCGTACGGCTCCCCACCCTTGAGGCCGGCGGCGAGTATTCGCTACGGGTCGTCAGCGATTGGGACGATCGGTTCCATGATCAGAGCGACGAGCCGCTGACGGTGGCCGAATGAAAAACTGTTGGATGGTCGAACCGGTTTGTAGCCACCTAATTCGTCCGCACGGGCGCGCAAGAAGACCCAGCTTCATTTCTAGATTCCTTCGCCAGAACCTTAGAATCATGGCCGCCACTGATAATCCCGAAAGAAATCCTCATCGATTTCATAAGCCTTCTTAGGCAACAGACCCAGTTTCAATTTCTAAAACATATCAACCAGTTTTTATGAATCTACAAGTTCAATTGGATGAACGCCATCTCTTCTTGCTTCTCTTTTTGCGTCGGTCGTAAAACTTCCTGTTGTCATGATTATGCCTTTATCCGCCCTCCCCCGCCATTGCTCCTCTGAAGTCACGAACATGGGAGGCCGTAGCCGATTTTTCATAGCGTTTGCGCTGGAAAAGCACTTTGAAGCTGACGAATGCATTTATTTCGAGGATTCCGTGCCCATCGATGCCTCCATCGCCACTCTTCCCCGTTACAGTTACCTGCTCGAACCCCGATTCACGTAGAAGCCTCTGACAAATCCGCTCGAATCCTCCCGGCGATATAGACTTTAACTTTTCGAGGAAGTTGTCTCTATACGTCTCATCTGTAAAAGCTTGATCCGAATTTGACACGTCACTATCTGTAGTTTTTTTGACTCTGCCAATGGCTCTTCTTTTGGGGATTTGTGACTGGACATCCTTAACAAGCCGAATCATGTCGTCATCGGAGAGATCAGCCGTACGTCCTTCATCAGTCAACGACCAAACTCCTCTTTGAGATGACTGAGCCAGGCCAGCCTTCACAAGATAAAAGCGAGCCTAACCTACTTGATGTCTCACTCTCGATTGCCCATTTCTCAGGGTTCTTGCTTGGTCCTTTTCATGAATTCCCAGTTGGTCCAGTACCAGGTCTATAACTTCGGCTGATCTCCCTGAACCGCCCAAACGTCCCAAGGCTTCAAGAAGGGGCATGATGAATCTCGAGAATTCTGGCCCTTTGGGTTTCTTCATCTCTTATCTCCTCGAATACGAATGGGATCAGAACTTCATCCGATGGTTGGTCCGAAGTAAGCCCCGCTGTACTGGTTCACCGTGCTTCCACTCTCAGCTCTCCTTATGAACAACTGTCACCCTTGGAGCGGCCGGCGGCCCTCCAGTGCCAGCCGTAGCGTCCCCGGATCGGCGTAGTCGAGGTGGCCACCCAGCGGGACGCCCTGTGCGATGCGGGTGGTCTGGACGCCGAGAGGCGCCAGTCGGGCCGCGAGGTAGTGGGCCGTGGCGTCGCCATCGACGCTGGCGTTGGTGGCCAGGATCACTTCGCTGATCGCCTCCTCGCCGATGCGCCGTTCGAGCTGGGCGATGCGCAGGTCCTCGGCCGTCACGCCGGCCAGCGGCGAGAGCGTCCCCCCCAGCACGTGGTATCGACCCCCGTAAGCGCCCGATTGCTCGAAGGCCCACAGGTCCGAAGGCCGCTCGACGACGCAGAGTTGCCCATTGGCGCGCCCGATGTCCGAGCAGATCGGGCAAGTCTCCCCCTCGGTCCAGTTGCCGCACGACCCGCAGGCGCGGACCTCGCGGCGCAGCGTCTCGATCGACGCGGCCAGCGCCGAGGCCTGGTCGGCGGGCGCCTCGAGCAGATGCAACGCCATCCGCTCGGCCCCCCGCCGCCCGATCCCAGGCAACCGAGCCAACTCCCCCATCAACGTCTCCAAAGCCGGCGGCAGGTATTTCATCTCCTTCTTACACTCCTTAACCTCGAGCCTAACCCGATTTTAGCCAACTATCCATGGAGCCGTGGCAACGTGAGTTACTGGGCGATATAATCGCCATGGGGAGGTGGAGGATGGGACCTCGATCTCGGATCGTGACCACCCATTGTCGCGTTGAGCATTTGGTGCATTTCGAGGGTGATCATAGTTTTGGATTATAGATAGATGGAGGATCAACGTGGTTGCGTGGTTTCATTTGAAAGGGGGAATCGACGAGGGCAAACCGACCCGCATGAAAAAGCGGGCAAACGCCTGGGAGAAATGTTCAAGAAACGGTGACTGTAGACGCCATCGGTTTTCGAGTGAACTGGCATGTCTTGTCACGTAAACGAAAGGAAGACTGAGAATCTGATTGAATGTAATGACCAGGGCCGCACGATTATCCCCAGGAGAATGAGGCGACGCAAGAAGGTACAATCCCACTTTACGCCTTTTACGAACATTCTCCCACTGACTTTTGCTGTCGTATTCTGGATTAAATTCCTCGAACTCCGGCAGCGTATGAACCCGACAGAGCGCAACGAATTCGGCCTTTTTATTCTCTAAATCGCAGCTTTGGGTAACGACGATCAGCCGAGCTTGAACGAGTTCATGTTCATACGGCTCTCCCTCCTCATTGGGTACAAGCTCTTCATCAAAGACGGGCATTCGGCAATCAGGCAGCAAATCACCCTGCGCCAAATAGGGTCCGTTCACCGATATCCACCACGCATCGCTCATTGGTCATCTTCTGGTTCGATTCGTGGAGGCAATAGCGGCCTTACTCGCTTGTACCGCACTCGCACTGTCCCAATCCTCTTCAATGGAACAAGGCGATAATCCGCGTCTTCCACGTCATCTGGAATGGCCCCGCTATCCAATCGATCAAACAAGTGACGCAATGCCACGTCAAGCTGGGCATCGAGCTTGATGCCCTCTTCACCGGAAGCAGCCGGTAATTCCTTCGACTCTTGGAAGGGACGGATTTCGGCGACCGGCGGTGGAACATTTGTCGTTGGAACAATAAAGGGTGACATTATCCGATTAGCTCCCTCGTTTTGTCGGTAATACACGCTTCGAAGATCTGATTTTTGCTGTCATGTAGATGTTCAAAACATTCCCAGATTTCCCGCTCGGAATTTGGGACGTCTTCGATTCGAAATAAGTCTATATCGAGAGCGACGGAAACGACGCCTTCGCGAGCCGGCGGAATGACTGTTTGGTTGATCAACACCTGGGCCTTCAGCTCCTCTTTCCGAATTCTTAGCTGCATCACGAATCCTTCGAGACGCTGAGGAAGGTCGGGGGATAATTCAGGCGACGTCCGAAAGTAGTCTTTAAGTTCGATCTTGTCAGCCGTCGGCATATCAATCCGGTTGATATATCTAACGGCCATTCGCTCCACGCCCACCGGTTGAACACCCCGGCGATACAGGTCCCACAGCCGGCGCGCCTCATGTCGAAATGGCTCCCAACTCTCGTACGGCGTGAGACGGCCGAGAGTAAAACCATTTACACGCGATTGCCATATATACTTACCGTGCGCGCTCGTGAATTTGAAACCGATCTGGCGCTGTCACGCGGAAGCTGATGCGGCGCCTACCCCAACTTGCATGATTCCACGAGCTTCATATACTTCCTCTGATTTGGGATAATCCTCTTTGTGTTCGGAGCGTACCGCTTCCACCTCTTCAAGTTTCAACTCTGCGCGTTGTTTGACCCGTAGATCGATGACCGCCTCAGTGATGGGTGCGTTTGGATAGTGCCTCCCGCCGATCATGACTCTTATCCTGCATCCCAATCGTGAATCATTCGATGGTAATTCCTCGCAGCTAACACATGTTTAGGACGGATCGCTCTAATCAGCGATACGGTAGAATTAGTAAGCCCACATACAGAAAGTTGGGATCGAAGCTGCGTGCGCCAATACCCATGCCGGAGGCGGCTCTCGGTCTTCAATAAACCACGCTTCTCCCCCTTATGGGGCTGATCCGCCGGACCGGGAATTCAATTTTTGATTCTACTCACCGGATTTGAGTATGCAACGTTAATCCGGTACAGATCAATCGAGAAGACCCCAAATCACCTCGTGAGTCCGCTGGCTGTCTCGATTCTCACTTCGGTCGGGATCAGCCGCTACGGGCTGGTCACTGGCCCAGGCGAGTGGCGCTGGCGTTACTCGGCTCGCGAGAATTTCTATCCGCCGACCGTTCGGTTGGCGCGCGGGCCAATCCAGGTGCTCAGGACCAACCTGACCATTCCTCCGGCCGCCCAGCGTATCTTTCTCTACGTCTGTCTGGCGAAGATGTATTTCATGGACCACTAATCGGGCTCGACGCCGCAAAAATTCGCGATCTCGCGCGCAACGGATTCCCAGGTATGGTTGCGCAGGACGTACTCGGCGCCGATGCGGCCCACGTCGGCCATCCGCGGGGGGTCATCCAGCAGTTCGAGCACGGCTTGGGCATAGGCCTGGTGGCCGGCTTCGGTGAGGATCGCGGCTTCGGAAACCGCCTGGGCCAAGTTTGGTTCGCGGATCGTCACCACCGGTTTGCCGACGGCCATGTACTCATAATACTTGATCGGATCGAACAAGAAACCGCCCGCACCGGCACGGAAGTCGGGATAGTAGAGTGCCAGGTCGGCGGCGGCGATCCAGCGGGGGGTCTCCTCGTGAGCGACGGGACCGGCGAACTCGACCGACCGCCCCAAACCCAGCCTGCGGACCAGGTCTTCACAGGCCGGTCGTCGTGGCCCCGCGCCGACCAGGACCAGTCGGAAATCAGGCCTGCGCTCGAGAACGAGGGGCAGCATGGCGATCAGGTTCTCGACGCCGTGGTAGGGACGGAACGTGCCGACGAAAACACCCACCGGGCAGCTGCCCCAATCCCGGGCGCGGCGGATGGCCGTCCCGTCCACTTGCGGGTGAAAAAGGGCCGGATCGACCCCGTTGCCCAAAATTGTGAGCCGATCGCCCACCGAAACCCGCTCTCCCAATCCGAACGACTCGGCCAAGAAGCGGGCAATGGACCGACTGACGACGATCAGCCGGTCGGCCCGGCCGAGGGCCGCTCGTTCCCAGCGTCTCAGGACATGGTAAAGCCATCCGCTCGCGCGCAGGCCCTTGCCGCGAAACTCCTCGCTGATGATCCCATTCAGCTCGACGACCCTCCCGCGGGCGCCGGTGGCCCGGCACATGTCGCCCAGGAGGATGGAATCGGCGTAAAGAATCGCGTGGCGGGCCGGGAGCCGGCCGAGGGCCGCCCTGAGACGCATGAGGCGGAAAGGCCCGAACGGATGAAAGAAGCAAGCCAGGGGGCGCGGCTCGCCGGGGAGCGGGAGTTCGATGAATTGCCCGACCGCGTCCCCCACGGGCCCGGGCAGGACCTGCGGGCGGCCCACCAGGGTCACGTCAAACCAGCGAGCCAGCCAAGGCAGCAGGCAGCCGAGCCGCACCGACTGGCCGGTCGTCTCGCTAAAGTTCTCCAACGTGACTAGAACCAAGCGGGGCCTGGACATCCATCACCTCCGGCCCCATAAGGCCCATCCGCGAGGACCCATTCAATCGGAAATAGCGCTGGGACGGGTTCAACTAACGCCGCGGGCCCATTTCCTTCAGTCGGCGCTGGATGCGGATAATCTCCTTGCGTAGGTTGACGAACTGGGTGCCGATGATGCCGAACGAGAGCAGCTGTATCCCGCCCAGAAAGGCTAGGACGATCAGGGTCAGAATCGGCCGGCCTGGCGTGATCTCGAGGGCCGGATGAAAATGAATAAAAAGCAGATAGACCATCCCGGCGAAGCTGCACCCCAGCAGCAGCATGCCCAACAGGCCGAAGACGATGATCGGCCGTTCAAACAGCGCGAATATCAAGTGCGAGATGGCGGTGGTGCCGAAGCGGAACTTCGAGGCGCCGTGTTGCCGCCAGCGTAGCGTGGCCGGGATCTCCTTGAACTGGTAGCCGAGCATCATCGCCTTGGACAGGATCTCCAGGTGGATGTCCTTGTCCTCGGATTCCAGTTCCAGGTCATCGAGCACCTTGCGCCGGTAGGCCCGAAACACGCAAGTGATGGTATGGACCTTCCGATCACCCCCCGACATGAACCAACTGAGGAGGATATTGCCCAGCCGGCTGCTCAGGTAGCGTTCGAACGGGGCGTTCTGAACCTCGCCGCCGGGCATGTAGGCCGAGGCCAGGACCATGTCCACGTCCTGCTCGTCGCGCAGGATATCGGTCATCTGGAGAATATAAGCGGGTTCGTAGCTCAGGTCGGCGTCGGTCGCGACGATCCACTCGCCGCGCGCCAGGGCGAATCCGGCGCGCAGGGCATAGCCGCGTCCCCGATTCTTTGCGTATCCGGTCACGCGCAGGCTGGGGTGTTCGGGGCGGAGCGCCAACCGCTTGGCGATCTCCCAGGTGTCGTCCACGCTCCCGTCGTTGACCAGAATCAGCTCCCAGGAGCCTTCCTTGAAGGCCTCCATCGTCTCGCCGATCCGCTCCACCGTTCTCTGGATGGTCTCCTGCTCATTGTACATGGGGACGACAATGGAGAGTTGGATGGCCTTCTCGGCCGGCGCGGGCTCCTCAATCCCATGAGAACCGGCGCCGATCGGGTCGATCGATCGGGTCGAGGTCGCGGGCTGTCCGGCGCGAGAAGAAGACAAATCGTCAATGCCTCATTGCGGTTGGGATCGCGTCGAGTGACTACGGCGCATGTCGATGAATCGGACATCTTACAATTGTTGCCCGGCCGCTTCAAGCACTCGTACGACCTCCAGCCCCTGGCGCCCGTCAACCAGCGGGCGGCGGCGTTCGCGCACGCAGTCCAGGAAATGCTGGGCCTGCAGCCGCAGCGGTTCGGTGTTGGGCACGCTGGGAATCAGGATATCGCCGGTGCGCACCGAGAGCAACTCGCCGAAGTTCTCGTAATCCAGTCGCGAGACGCCCTTGTCGAAAAGCCGCACTTTCTCGGTTGTCTGCATGTCGTCGAAGACCACCATCTTGCGTGAGCCGACGATGGTCAGCCGGCGCACCTTATGCGGATCGAGCCACGAGACGTGCAAATGGGCGATGCTCCCGTTGGGGTAGGTCAGCGTGACGAAGATGACGTCTTCGATCCCTGGTTGGAGATAGCTGCCGCCGGAGGCCTGGACCTGCTTGGGGGAGGCGCCGAGCAGGAAATTGCTCAGCGAAACGTCGTGGGGAGCGAGGCTCAGCAAGGCGTTCTCATCGCTGCGCACCACCCCCAGGTTCACGCGCTGGCTGTAGAGATAATAAATATCGCCCAGCTCGCCCGCGTCGATCATTTGCCGGATGAATTGGACGGCGGGGTGAAACAGGAGCAGATGCCCCACCTGCAAGAGTCGGCCGTTTTGCTCGGAGAGCTCGCACAGCCGCTCGGCCTGTGCCACATCGACCGTCATCGGCTTCTCGACCAACACGTCCTTGCCCGCCTCCAGGGCGCGGCGGGCCAGCTCGTAATGCGTCGCGGCCGGCGTGGCGATGACCAGCGCCTGGACCTGGGGGTCCTCGAGAATCTCCTCGAACGATCGCGCGGCCTTGAGGAAAGGATATTGCTCGAGATGCCGGTCCACGGCCTCGCGGCTTGTGTCATGGATATATTTCACGTTGGTCCGGGGTTGCCCGCAGAACACGCGGACCTGATTATGCCCCCATTTCCCGAGGCCGACGATGCCAAGACAGACTTTTCCCATAAGGTAAAACTACGATCTCCCGAATTTGCCGACTCTCCCCCGCCAGCTTTCATTCATGGGCGGAGTATATACGGTCTCGCCAGGGGAGAAAAGGAAATCTGGGGAGGAGGGTGTAATTCAGAAACGGGAGTGCGGAAGGTGACGGGACTGGCGTAGAGGCAAGGCCGACATAACCACAAACATTTCAAACACCACAATGCCTGCGCGATAGGCTTGGTATCCCCCACGCTCTTCTCGGCTCCCGTCCCTCGTCCTCGTAATCGATACATCATCTCGGCCCATCCCAGTTGTGGCCAAAAAAAGACCGATTACGAGGACGAGGGACGGGAGCCGAGAGCCGTTCGTCACCCAAATGGGGATCCTTCATCGAAGCGACGTTTACTTCCCAAACTGATCCATACCCGGCAAGGATCGGGGGAGGTGGTCATTCCGGAAGGGTCGGCCACTCCTTGCACGGGACGCCCGCCCGGCCCAGACGGTGGCCCACATCTTGCAGGCCGAACTCATGGCCTTCACTTTCGGTAACCAGGACCGTCGACTCGCCGCAGCGCGCCACGAACGTGCCGTCATCGAAGACCTCGGTGATCTCGCCGGGCAGGGCCTGGGGATAGTCGAGCTGGCGATCGAACGGCTGGGCTTGCCAGATCATCACCTTTTTGCTCGCGTCATCATCGAGATAAGCAAACGCCCCCGGAAAAGGCCGAGTGACCCCCCGAACGAGCCGGCAGACATCTTCGGCACTCGCTTCCCAGTCGATCAGGCCGTCCTCGGGCCGGCGGCGGGGCCAGTAAGAGGCGTCTTCGGCGGGTTGCGGCGTTGTTCTCAACCTACCCGAGATCAAGTTCGGCCATTTCTCGACGAGCAGCCGGACCATCGCGATCTGGTTCTTATTGTGCAGCGTCAGCGCCGTATCGTGGGGGTTAATGTCAAACCGGACGCGGCCAACGATCGGACCGGCATCCACCTCGGGCGTGTAACGGATCAGATGGGTATGGAACGTGTCGCGTCCGGTGATGATCGACCAGTTCAGCGGGCTGCGGCCGCGGCCGTGGGGCAGCGGTTTGCTCGATCCGTGCATCCCGAAGGCCCCCAGCGGCAGGATCTCGAGCAGCCAAGCCGGGATCAAACGCTGCCAGCCCATGACGAGCAACAGGTCTAAGCCGAGTGCGCTGATCCGGCGCTGGTCCCCGTCGGCCTTGAGGCTGTATGTCTCCGCCAGCGTCCAAGGGATTTCGAGATCCTCGAGATGCGGCCGCAAGTCAAGGTATCCCGAGACTTCATGCCCGCGCGCCCGTTCGGGATCGATCGTGATGCAATGATCCAACGCGATCCCGTAACGGCCGAGGGCGCGGATCAGCTCAAGGGTGGTGTGTTTACAACCCGCGATGCCGACTTTGCGCCGGGTGGGGTTGGGCGTGCCGCTCATGGTCAGTCCTCGCCCAAGTTGTCGCAAACGTCGTCTTCCCAATCCCCATCGCGTTTATCGACGAAATGATACACTTCGCAGTTGGCGGCCAGATCCCGTCGCGTGCGGCTGAGCGTGTGGTCCACGAAGCGGTCCAGCGCCTCGACCGGGTCCGAGGGCACGTCGCCATACCAAATCGGATGGACCAGGATATGCAGCGGCCGCCCGTCGGCCAGGGCCTTGCTCTCGAGCGGATGCCCGTGACGCCACTGACCACGCGAGTCGCTGAAATAGCTCATCTCCTGAGTGAAACGCCGCATATACGCGTGGATCAAAGGAGGTTCCAACCGGAGGTCGCCTTGCACGATCCATTCACTGGGCCGGTGAAAACTCACAACCCGAATCGAGTCCTGAGAAATGAACCGATCTTCGAACCATTCGGCCAACATCCGGGCCTCGCGTTGACAAGCTTCCGAAAGGCTTGACGCGCCCAAGCCGTCGTAAGCGGAGCAATCGAAGTGCAGGCCCAGTTGATGGCCCATCGCCAGGATCTCAGTGACCAGGCGCGTCCCCTCGGCGGAAAAGGGATTGTAGAATGAATTGCGCAACATCACGAAGTAGGTCCCCCGCACGCCCGCGTCCGCTTCGAGTCGGGCCATGCGCCAGGCACCGGCCAGGTCCATGTCGATGTCATGGCGCATCAAGACGAACCGTTCCCCGCCGCCGAGCAACCCCTCGGCCTCCTCGAAACACGCGAAGCGGTATCCGCGCCCTTTGATATTTTCAAGCAATTCGCCGTGGGCCCTGAGGGCGAAGGCTCGCCGCGACCGCGGCGCCGACGTGGCTTGACCGGGCGAGTGGGAGCCTGACCCGACATCGGTCTTCGTCGCGGGCCCGCGCGGGTCCGACCAGGGGCCATCAGTGGACCCTTCCTCTATCATTTGCGCCGTCGCCTCGATGATCTTGCCCGCGGCGTCGCCGTCGCCGAACAGATCGGGCCGGTGCGAGCCGGGCGGGTCAAACTCCGCGATCGCCCGGGCCAACCGTTCCAGGTCCGTGCCGACCTCCAACGACCAGCCCAGGGCGCTGATCTCGGTCCACCAACTGGTCTCCATCGGTGCCACGCACGGCTTGCCGGCGAAGTAGGCCTCGCGAATCACCCCACCCGAATCCGAGACGCAACGCCGGCACCGCGCGAGCAGGCCGACCATGTCCAGATATCCCACCGGATCGGCCAGCATCAGGCGGCCCCTCGGCTTGTAAGGGTTCGTTTTGAGCTGGGCGCGCACCCGCGGGTGGACCGGCAGCAGGACGGGCAATTCGGCGCGGTCCAGCGTTTCCAGCAAGCCCCGCAGCCGCCGTGGATCATCCGTATTCTCGGGCCGGTGGATGGTCGCCAGCAGGTACCCATCGGCCGCGAGCCCATACGTGTCCAGGGTTGCCTTTGCCGTGTCGTTCCGCGCGGTTGCCCAGCGAAACAAGTCATAAAGCAGATCCCCGGTGAAACGCACCCTCCGGCGCGCCATGCCTTCGCGCCGCAGATGGAGGTCGGCCTGGCGCGAAGCGGTCAAGCACAGCCAGGCCAGGTGATCGGTCGCCACGCGGTTGGTCTCCTCGGGGACGCGGCGGCGTCGGAAGATCCGTTCGCCCGCCTCGACGTGCACGATCGGAACGTCCATGTGGGCGGCGACCAACGCGGCCGCCAGCGTCGAGTTCGTATCGCCCACGACGAGCACCGCATGGGGCGCCTCGCGTTCGATCCACGGGGCAAGGGCCTTCATGATGTCGGAGAGCTGATCGGCCGGCGGCGCCGAACCGACGCCGAGTTCGGCGCGCGGCTGCGGCAGACCCAACTCGCGGAAGAAGCACTCGCTCATGCCGGCGTCGTAATGTTGGCCGGTGTGGATCAGGATGTTCTCGAAGGGGCGGGGCGCCATCCGGGCCAGGCGGCGTTCGAGCACGGCCGCTTTGATAATCTGCGGCCGTGTCCCCACGACCGTCATGACTCGCTTCTCAGACATCTATCTTCTTTCGGAGCAACGTGGGGTCAGCTCGGTCGGGCCTGGAAAGCGGCGGCGAAAACCAGGCCGATCAGGAAGATAAACGTGAAAGAAGCCGCGGCCATCAGTGTACTGAGGATCGTCTTGGGTCGGCTCTTCTTGAGAGGCGCAACGGCTTCACGAATGACCTGCAGCGGCTGCGAAGCCTTCCTCGTCTCTTCACCGGTGGCCTGGCGCAGGTTCTTGATCTTCGCTTCCAGTTCCGCGATGCGATTCGCGTTCAAATTCAGTCGCCTCTCCAACAACTTGCGCGCTTGTTCCACGGTCTCGATTTTGTCGTAGAAGTTTTTCACATTCAGGTCCTTCAGTTGATGGGTCAACTGATCGCGTAGTTCGGATTCATCTTCGTGCTCGCCTTCATAACTTTCCAACGCGTGATCCCAGTATTGAAAAACCTGATCGATAAACCTCTGTTGGACGATGCCCATGGCGACGTTCACGAAGCGCGCGGCGGCCTTTGCATCGGGCAGTTCGGCGCTGATCGAGGAGATGCCGCTGGTCTGAAGTTGGCTCACGCGAAGCAGGTCCTCGCGCATGCTCCTGACGAGCAACGCGTCGCGGACTTTGGGATCGTTCTGGCGAATCTTGAGCAGCTCGGCCACGTCAATGGCCGGCTCTCCGTCCCCGGGTGATTTCAGTTGTTGGACCGTCTCCAGGATCACTCCGTCCGAAAGCAGGTATTGTTCGGCCAAAAGCGAGTTCTTGACCGTTTGAAACTGCTGGTTCTGGTTTTCCTGGAAGACTTCCATCTCAGAGAGGCCGAGCATCGACTCGGGCGTGAATTGGCGGCCGATGATAAACGTGCATTCGGCCCGGTAATACTTCACCTTGAAGAATTTGGTCCAGACGAACGTGACCAGACTGATCAGCAAGATGCCGACGCTAAACGCGACTCGATAGCGATACCAAACGTGGAAGAAATCGACTAGCGTGACGGCGGATTGGACTTCGGCGCGCGGGATCGGTGGAGGGGTTTGGGGAGTTTGATTCATGATGTGCGGGCGGTTTGGTTCTTTCGATGCTTCGATTGATTGCGGGGGGGGTTGTTATAGGACCTTTGGACCTATTGTTGTATGTCGGAGATCCGGATAAGATTTCGATTACGATTGACGAGCACGAGCACGAAATTCATGGTATACCTGCTTGGTTTGGCTGATGGGTATGCCCCCATTGCTCTCTTTGCGTGTTAGCGCGCCCCTCTCTGTTCGACCCAAACCGTTGCCTCCACGCCCTGAATCCCGCGCGAAGCATAGAGACCGGACAGCTCTTCGCCGATCGCCTCTAGCGTCTTGCCCACGGCGGCGAAGTCAGGGATGAAAGGCAGCGAGATCGATCCGCCGGTCAGGACCTCGCAAGCAATCGAACCAAGCTGACTTGCCCACAGGCCGTCGAGTCGAGCGGCGCCGGCGGAGCCAATCGATTCGAACCACGCGCTGACGGTGGTGCGGCGGTAACCCATCTCGTGATATCGCCGGGTCAAATCATCGCCGATGTCCTTGACCGAACGGCCCGAGGCCAGGACCTCAACGAGCGGCAGACTGAGGATGCCGTCGCCGGGCACCGGGCGCCTGACGAACGAGACGGGCCGGTTTTCCATCATCTGGAATAGCTCTTTCAACGTTTGCTGCTTGATGTGCTGCGGCGCGACGCTGACGACCAAGGCCGGAGAGGTGAGCAAGTCCTCATAGGCGGTCATGAGCATCGTTCTGACTTCTGACGTCGTCCGGTCGGTCACCTTGAGCGGCGCGTCGAGGCCGGCCAGCACCAGGGCACCGTCGGGCTGCACGGTGTAGCCGCGACTGAGCACTGAATAGCGTCCCTCGACGGCGATCGGGTAGTCCTGACTGAGTTCGGGGCTGTAGCGGAAACTGAGCTTGAGCTGGTCGCCGATCTCTATCCGGTAAGGCTCCTCGTCGCCCGCCATGCCAAAGTGATAGGACAGACCCAGCACGTCGCCCGGTTGAACGAGCTTGCGCTCTTCCGGCGGCAGGGGCCGGGGCGCAAGGGCCACGGCCAGGCGGTCGCCAACCTTGGTCGTGTACTGGGCCCGCTGCGCCGGACCGGCTTCGGTCGCGGGCTGGTCCTGAGCGGCGACGCGGACCATCAGGCCCAGAAAGGCCCAGCACCATGTCAAAAAGAAACTCGAACGCTTCATTTGTCCGTTCCAAAGTGGATGGATCACGGGTTCCCGAGCCCCGGCCGGCAAGGCGACCCTGACGCCCCAACAGGGGCGGGTTCGCAACGAATCCGCCTAGGTTTGCACAAGCCAGGGTCGGTCCGCAACCCGCCCGTCGCTCTCCGGTCGTGCCTGGGCGAATCGCGTTGCCTTCAAACGTCCGCTGCGATACGTTTCAAGAGGTGAATCATGCACTTAACCCCGGTGATGTGGAATGGACCGGCGTCCACTTGCGCGTTGGTCCCCCGCTAGTGTAGTGTCTCATAATTACAGTTGATTATAATTGGGGGTTGTGGTATCGTTCTTGAACATGACTTGCAAGGACGATGCCGATGAGAATAGCCCAACCATTGACCCTGACCCCGGAGCAACGCGCCACGCTTGTGCGCTGGTCGCGGGGACGCTCCACGC
>Ga0310121_10001069_pt1 | contig 28869 bp, 20 predicted proteins | sample CB27_Tmax_986_MG_FD_203504 | JGI IMG/M metagenome (GOLD analysis project Ga0310121, IMG submission 203504) | Marine microbial communities from Western Arctic Ocean, Canada - CB27_Tmax_986 | ecosystem: Environmental > Aquatic > Marine > Oceanic | place: Canada: Western Arctic Ocean | collected... | reverse complement strand
GGCGGCGGAAAACGCTTTGAGCTGGGCTCGCCTGATTACGAGAAAATCTTGAAATGGATCCAGGACGGCGCGCCGTACGGGGAGGAAAGCGGTGAATCGGCGGTCCGGATCGAGGGGATTGAAATCTTCCCGCGCCAAACGGTTCTCCAGTCCGAGGGCCGCCGGCAGTTGCTGGTGACGGCGCGGCTCTCGAACGGCCGCCGCGAGGACGTCACCGATCAAGTCATCTTCGCCTCCAATAACGAGGTGGTCGCGCAAGTCGATTCCAGCGGTGTCGTGCAAGCCGGACTCACCGGCGAGACCTCGGTCATGGTGCGCGCGGCGGGCCACGCCGCGACCGCTCGCGTCGGCGTCATTGGCGAGACCATCCCCGACTACCCCGACGTCGAAACGCGTAATTTCATCGACGAGCGCGTTTTCGCCAAGCTGCGCAAGTTTAACATCCTCCCCTCGCCCCTCTCGGGCGACGCGGAGTTTCTGCGCCGCGTGTGCCTGGACGTTGCCGGGACGCTGCCGCCGCCCGCCCTCGTGCGCGAGTTCCTCGCCGATCCCGACCCCGACAAACGCGACAAGCTGATCGATACGCTGCTCGAGTTAGACGAATACGTGACGTTCTGGGCTTATCGCTTTGCCGACCTGTTCCGCGTCCACTTCAGCGCCCAGCAGAACCTCAAGAAAACCCACCAATACATGGAATGGGTCCGCAACCGCGTCGCGCAAAACGTCCCCTATGATCAGGTTGCCCGCGAACACATCGCGGCCCAGGGCTACGCCGGCACGACGCAGCATTACTACCAGCTCGTCGAGATGCTGGAGCCACACGAGATGATGGCCGAAGTCGTCCGCGGATTCCAGGGGGTGCGGCTCGAATGCGCCGAGTGCCACAATCACCCCTTCGAGGCCTGGAGCCAGGACCAATTCTGGGGTCTGACGGCATTCTTCGGCAAGATCACCCATGTCCAACAACACGGGCTGATGGTCGATTTTCCGGAGGGCCTGGGCGGCCGTCACGGCGGCGCGAGCATCACGCATCCCCGCACCAAGGCTGAAGTCAGCCCCACCTTCCTGGACGGGGCGGAGGCCGGCGCTGACCAACTCATGGACCTGAGAATGGAGCTGGCCCGGCGGTTGACGTCTCCCGACGATCCCTTCTTCGCCCGGGCGACGGTCAACCGGATCTGGGGCGCCTTCTTCCACCGCGGCATCGTCGATCCGGTCGACGACTTCCGTTCCACCAATCCCCCCTCCCACCCCGACCTACTCGACGCGTTGGCCCAGGACTTTGTCGCGCACGGTTTCGATATCAAGCACCTCATCCGCACGATCGTCCAGTCCAGGACCTATCAGCTTACGAGCGAGGCCAACGCCACGAATGAGGACGACGAGATCAACTATTCGCGGTTCCGCCCCAGGCTGCTTGACGCGGTCGTCCACCTGGACGCGATCTCGAGGGCGACCGGCGTCGACGAGGTCTTCGAGATGGACCGGTTCGTCGGCGGGGGACCGTATGCGAAGGGGACGCGCGCCATCGAGCTGCTGGCCGACGTGACGCCGCACCAGTTCCTGGATATCTCCGGCCGCCCCAACCGCCAGGCCCTGCCCGAAAAACTGGAAAAACCGACATTGGCCCAAGCCCTTCATCGCCGGGCCGGGTCAATATATAACGAGAAGATCGCGCGCGAAGGGGGCCGCGTGGATCGATTGGTCAAGAGCGACGCCGGTGCCCAGGCCATTATCGAAGAGCTATACCTGGCCTCCCTGTGCCGCTTCCCGACCGAAACGGAAAGAGCTGCCTTGGAGAAACTGATCGCCGCGAGCCCGACGCGGCGCGAGGGCGTCGAAGCGCTCACTTGGGCCTTGATCGGCTCACGTGAGTTCGCTTATAATCATTAGAGAAGGGTAGAGTGGAGTCTAACTATGCCAAAACATTCCTGCGTTAAATGTGACGGCGGCGATATTACGCGGCGTGGATTTCTGCAGGTCGGCTCGCTGGGACTGTTGGGGCTGGGACTGGGCCAATACCTCCAGGTCAGCGAGGCGCTGGCCAATAGCGGCGCGGCCGTCGGCAGGCCCAAGGCCAACGCCTGCATCCTGGTGTGGCTCGAGGGCGGGCCCAGCCAGATGGACACCTGGGACCCCAAGCCCAAGAACAGCGGCTTCAAACCGATCGCGACCAACGTCGACGGCATCCAGATTTCCGAAATCCTGCCCCGCATCGCCCGGCACATGGACAAGCTGTCGCTGATCCGCTCGATGCACACCAAGGAGACCAACCACGCGCAGGGGACGTTTTACGCCATGACCGGGCATAGCCCCAGCGTGGCGATGAAATTCCCCAGTATCGGGTCGATTATCTGCAATGAGCTGGGCCCCCGCAACGAGCTACCCCAGTATATTCTGGTTCCGACCCCGTGGGAGGTCGATTTCTTCGACTTCCGCGATGCCTTCGGTGGAGGGTTCCTCGGCAAGCACGACGCGATCGTCATGCCCGACCCCAGCAAGGAGGACTTCAGCGTCCCCGACTTGGTCTTGCCCAAGTCCATCACCTCCGACATGATCGAGCATCGCCAGACGTTTCTGAACATTGTGGACCAACACTTCCGCCGCAAGGAGAAGCTCGCCGAGTTTGGGATGATGGACGAGTTGGACCAAAAGGCCCTCAGCATGCTCATGTCGCCCGAAGTGAAGAAGGCCTTTGACCTCTCCGAAGAGGACGACAAGACCAAGGACGCCTACGGCCGCGATCGGGTGGGTCAGAGCCTGCTGCTCGCGCGGCGGCTGGTGGAGCATGGCTGCCGCTTCGTGACCGCGTCCGGTTACACGCACAGCCAATGGGACACGCATGGCAACAACAACCTGCGCATGCGCCAAGAACTGACCCCCACGCTCGACCGGACGCTCCCCGCGCTGCTCGAGGACCTGGAGCAAAGAGGCCTGCTCGACACGACGATCGTGCTGGTGATGGGAGAGTTCGGCCGCACCCCGGACATCAATCCCAATCATGGGCGCGACCACTACCCCGATTGCTGGTCGCTTGCGATCGCCGGCGGGGGGATTCGCGGCGGCCAGGTCATCGGTGCCAGCGACGAACGCGCCGCCCACGTGACCGAGCGCATGACCTCGATGGGCGACGTGTTCGCCACGATCTACAAAGCCTTCGGCATCGATTACACCAAGACCTACATGACCCCCATCGGCCGACCGGTCTACATCGCCAACTCCTTGAACGACGTGCAAGGCCACCCGATTCCCGAGTTGATATAGCTTCCCACCTGGACTCTTATGATGAGCTCTGCCCCACACACCTGCAAAAAATGTGACGGCGGCGATATCACGCGTCGCGGATTCCTCCAGGTCGGCTCGCTAGGTCTGTTGGGCTTGGGCTTGGGCCAATACCTCCAGGTCAGCGAGGTGCTGGCGAAAAGTGGCGTGGTCGCCGGCAAGCCCAAGGCCAACGCGTGCATCTTGCTGTGGATCGAGGGTGGGCCCAGCCATATGGACACCTGGGACCCCAAGCCCAAGAACAGCGGCTTCAAACCGATCGCGACCAACGCCGACGGCATCCAGATTTCCGAAATCCTACCTCGCACCGCCCAGAACATGGATAAGCTCTCGCTCATCCGCTCGATGCACACCGAAGAGAGCAACCACCCGCAGGGGACGTTTTACGCCATGACCGGGCATCGCCCCGTCGCGGCGATGAAATTCCCCAGGGGGGGCTATCCACTTGACGCAAGTGCCCCCCACATGTAGTATCTCGGGACATGGAAACCTTGCCCGGACCCACGGCAGGCATCGATTACCCCCGCAATCTCCAGGAGTTTGATCGCTGGTTTGCGGATGAGGCAGCCTGCCGGAATTACGTTTTTCACGTCCGTTGGCCGCAGGGCTATGAATGCTTTCGCTGTCGGAGCAAGGCGCCGCCTTGGATCACCTCGCGGGGCTATCTGCATTGTCGCCAGTGTGGTGGTGAGATCTCGATTACAGCGGGAACCGTGTTTGAGCGCACCCGCAAGCCCTTGCGGGTTTGGTTTCAGGCGATCTGGCTCGTGACCAGCCAGAAGCACGGCGCCAGCGCGCTCGGTCTTCAGCGCGTGCTGGGCCTGGGCAGCTACCAGACGGCCTGGACCTGGTTGCACAAGTTGAGGCGTGCCATGGTCAGACCGGGCCGCGAACGGCTCCATGGATCGGTCGAGGTCGATGAAACGTATGTGGGGGAGTATGTTTTTCTCGATCGTATTCGAGATTTACAGAACACCTAAATGTGTACCGCACTTGATCATCATCGGGACAAAGGTCGTGCAGTATGCCGGTTATTCCACCTTCCAGGCGGATGAACTGGGAATCCGGGGGGGAACTGATCGTGGTGATTCTGAAGAAGACGGACTATTCGCAGGGAGGTACGTTTTTCGGTTGGTGTTGATGAAGAATTGATCAGTGGCGATTCCGACCGATCGCTCCTTCATGGTTTCAACCCAAGAGGAATCCGGGATGAGAATCCTTGCCAAGGGCGCCCATCCGCGGGATAACCCCATCTGGATTTGGAGATAGCAGATGGGTTTGATCGGCCCTCGGGGAAATCTCGGCCCAAGGTTTTCCGCGAGAGCGAGATTGCGGAACCCAAGGAGTGTTCCTGACGGAGAGAGTCCAAACCCTGGACGCGCGAATATCGAGTCGGATCGAACATAACGGGAAATCACGTTCACTCATTTCAGGAGGCGGCAGCTCATGAATAAGATTCGGACCACGGGGTTTACCTTGATCGAGTTGTTAATCGTTGTCGCGATCATCGCGATTCTGGCGGCGATCGCGGTTCCTAACTTTCTCCAGGCCCAGGTCCGGACCAAGGTGTCTCGAGCGATGGCGGACATGAGGACCGTGGCGGTGGGGATCAAGTCCTATGAGGTGGATCATAATCATTATCCCCTTGCCGGAGAGCAACTCGGGGAAGGGGGTGGGTTCTCTAACACGCCTATTGTTTATCGGGACAACTCTTGGGTCATCGATTATCTCATGGTGCAAGATGATCCGGTCATCCACATGGGAACGCTCATGACAACGCCCATCGCGTATTTGACCGACATCCCTTACGACGAATTCAACAGCAAGTCCCTGCGGGGCAGCACGTGGAACCCGATCGGCCGGCAGTGGTCATACGTTTTTTCCGGGGTCCCCGTTGGGGGCCCACGCGAGTTTTATCGTGAGTTGAGAAGATCATTAAGAATTCAAAATCATTGGGATTGGTACTTGGAAAGCGTCGGGCCGGATTTGCTTTGGATCGGCGCCAAAGCCGGATACGGGGGATATGAAAGCTTCTATTACGACCCGACCAATGGGACGATCAGCAGCGGGCAATTGATCTATTTTGACAGTGGGATTACGATTCCAAAATTCTAGGGGCCGCCGAGAGATTCCAGGAATCAACCTTGAAGTAAACCCCCCGGACGCTTCGCGCGGCCGCGTGGACATGAAATGTGGGTAAGGGCAAGACCAGGCAGATCCGCCGAAGCGCGCGCAAGGAGAGCGGTTCTCCTCGGGAGGGATCTCCAACACGAAAACCTGGTTTACGCTTGCTCGCCGCGGGCCTGTTCAGGCGCGAGAACGGGTGGATGCTGTTTCTATTCGCGGCGGTGTTGATCGCTTACGTCCCGTCCCTGATGGGGGGGGGGTCGTCTGGGACGACGGTTATTACGTGACCGAGAACCAGACGTTGCGATCGGCCAAGGGGGCTCTGGCACCTGTGGTTCAATATCGGCGCGACCCCACAGTATTACCCGCTGGTCTTCAGCACGTTCTGGGTTGAACACCACCTGTGGGGCCTGAACCCCTTCGGCTTTCACCTGACCAACGTCCTGTTGCATACCCTCAACAGTCTGCTGATCTTCGGGTTGCTCTCCTATCTGAGGGTCCCCGGCGCGCTGCTCGCCGCCACCATCTTCGGCCTGCATCCCGTGCAAGTCGAGTCGGTCGCATGGATCACCGAACGCAAAAACGTCCTATCATGCTTCTGCTACTTGATGTCCCTCACCGCTATGGTCCGCTTTTCCCGCGTTGAAGTCGTTTCATCCTATCATGTTCTCAGCGGGCGTTGCTGGACCGTTCCGACGTTGTCGCACCACAGAATTTATTGCCGCAATTCCCGTGGTGTGGTTGTTTGCCTAGACGTTGGCAGCCAACCTCAAGAATGGCTCATCTGTTCCTTCAAGTGGTTGGGCCTTTTAAATGCGCCGGGGCTTTACAGGTCAGGACGTTGCGTGGGAATTGCTTGGGCGCCTTTTTGAAATTACTGGAGTACACTTGATCGGGGTTTTGGCACCCTTTTGGGTGTTCATCCTGCAGTTATTTGTAAACATTCGGTAAAGTCCGTCTCAGTCTGAGGCCGTAACTTTAGATAACCGAATCATCGCTAACTCTACCTTTCGTATAATCCGCCCAAACCCTACTCACAACCGTCGGTCACTGGGCCTTGTTGGCCCGGTTACGATCCCTATCGGAGTGAAATTGTGTTGACTCGGGTCCCCAACGCAGGGGAGCATTTTAAATGAGGCTGGTCATACAGAACAAATCAGACGGCGAAATGGGAAATCTCGGTAGAAAACGCTCTCAAGATCAAATTGTCAAATCACCCTTGGTTCTGTCCCCATGTGCCCACGAGAATGCCCCTAGAAAACCGAAACCAGTTTCTTGTCGCTAAACGTCTAAAACACAACCGGCATGCTTGAGCATTCTCCCTCCCGCCAGGTTTCAATCCCTATTTATTCTATACGAGAGTCGCGCGTCGAAGTTGCACGGAATCTTCGTGATTGAAGCGGTCTTGGTCGGTTGCGGGCTCTCCGGTCGGGCTATTTGGCCCCGCGAGCCTCCGACTCGTTTATGGGTCGCCACTTCACCAAACTTGGCCGCCGAGGGGGAAGACGGCTCCCACGTCCTCCGTCCCAGCCCGGCCCTAACGGGTCGAAATTTATTCTGACTCGACAGGTACTGCTTACATCCGGCGATGGAAAGTTATGCAATAAGTGTTCCAGTGGGATTCTGCTTTTCGCCGGACCGCCAAACACCGGCCCGAAACGCCCGAACCCTCGTTTCGACGGTCCCGCGGTTAACTTATTTATATATCCCGGTTTAATGCCTAGCAGATCCCGGAGAAACCGGCTTTAGTAGTATATAAGGATATCATTATCCTTAATAGGATTGCCCTGAAATTGGGCACGGCACTGTGCGATTCTGAGTTTTAGAAACTCGGTTCCCCGTGGAGGAAACTGTTGCCGCTCCGTCCGCTAAGCCCCGGCGCATCACGGCTCTGGCGGCGCTCGGGGGGCGGGGCGAGAGGGGTTCTCGGGACCGTCTTCATATCTCGGACCGTGGAGCGTGCGGGGACCATCCTTTGACTAAATTCATTGCCGATGGCCGTCTTTGCTGGGATAGTCATCATGGGCCCCGTTAGAGACGGGTCATGACGGGGCCCTCCCTATTCGAGAAAGGACACCAACCATGCCAATGCATCCCGGGCACGCGGGTCTTTTGATCATCTTATGTCTGACGGCGCCCTTCATGGACGTCAGGGCGCAAGCGGAAGAGGACTTTCTGGACACGACGCTGCCGCGAGAAGTCGCGGTGGCCGCCTATGAGGGTGAACGCTATGAGATCGAGGTCCCCGATACGCTGGACCTTGTCGACCTCGCCAACAATTCCATCAACCAGCTCACTCGATGCGTCGCCCCCGAATATGACTACGACCAATACACGTCGCTCGACGTCGACAAGAACCCGCCGGTCATGACCGTCTATGGCGGTTTGGTGAACCTTAACCCCAAATGGTCCGAGGCCCTTGCGGGGCTGCGGGTCGTGACCGGCAGCGCCTTCAACCTCGACGTCGACGGCAAGATCATCGCGAGCCTTGTTCACAACACGGGCAAGGACGGGCTCTGTTATTATCCGATCGAGAACCCCGGCGCCTTCTTCGAGGAAGAGACGCGCAAGGTCGGCAAACCCTATTCCGACGTGTTCGGCGAGGGACGCCAGTTGTTGGCCTACGCGGCCTGGTATCAGCACGACAAGAACCCCATGTGGAAGGAACTCGCCGAACGAAAGATCCGCCGCTTACTGGAGTTGTCTTTGCCCCATGAGGATACGATTTTCTTTCGGCGCAGTCGCGGATACATTGCCGGCGACAAAGCGGAGGGAGAAATCGTTCCCATCGCCGACACCGGGGTTTATCCCGTCGAGCAAGGGATGACGGGCGCCCCCGCCTCTTACATCGCCGGGTTTTTCCCCCAGGCCGGCGCCAACTGGTATCGACTGACGGGTCATGAGCCGGCACTTGAGCTGGCCGGCGGTCTGGCGAACTACTTATTCAAATACGGCAAGATGATCGATGCGGAAACCGGGCGCTATCTGGCGGACCATTACACGCACATCTCGCATTCGCTTCTGGCGAACCTGGCTTACGCATTGACCGTCGAGGACAAGGAGATGATCAAGTGGGCGAAGCGAGGGTATGATTTCGGCGTTCGGGAACGCGACCCCGACGGCACCGGCATCCTTATCAGCGATCATACCTGCTCTTGCTTCGTGGCCGACATGATCAATATCGGGATCATGTTGTCCCAATATGGCGAAGGGGATTACTGGGAGTACGTCGATCGATGGGTACGCAACACGCTTTTGAACCTTCAGATCAGTCAAGCCGACGTGGAGAAGATCAAGGCCATGCCGCGGACCGAGAGCAAGGAAGGGTTCTACTCCACGGACCACCCGTGGGTGTATCAACATGAAGACGGCGCCGATCGCGCTCTTGGGGGGTGGTACCACTCGCTGTATGAACGGGAGCGGTCCATCGGCTGCTGCAACGGCAACGTATCGCGGGCCGTCTACTATGTTTGGTCCAGCATTGTCGATATGAAGGACAATGAGCTGCGCGTGAACCTGCCATTGAATCGCGCGTCGCCGTGGGCCGACATTCACAGTTATCTTCCCTACGAAGGCAAGCTGGTGGTGCAGATGAAAGGTGAAAAAAAGGCCCCCAAGACCTTTTCCGAGCTGATGCTGGAAGAGGCCCCCTCGACCAAGGACGTCGCCATCCGCATCCCCGAGTGGGCCAACTGGAACGAGGTTTCATGTTCCGTCAACGGCGAGGAGCGGGGATATGAATGGGACGGGGGCTATATCACGTTGAGCGACATCCAGGGGAAGGACGAAATCATGGTCGAATTCCCCATTCGGGAGAGAACGATCTCGACCACGATCGACCGCGAATTCATTTGGGAGTCGCGACTTACCAAGAACCCGGACGCCGGGGGCGACTGCGAGGTCACGCTGCGGGGCAACACGATCGTCGAGGTGACCCCCGACGCCGGGCTGCCCTTCGCGCATCACGCGAAATATCGCGCCGACCACGTCGCCACGAAGAAAGTGTCGCGATTCGTCTCGAAGGAACAGTTCATATGGTAGGGAAAGGGGCACCGTGGGCCTAGCGTGCGAGGTATGGGATTACCCGCGTCAATTTGCGGCGGGGATAGCCAACAATGCCGTCATGGTGAGCAAATACAGTGTCGATAAATATTGGGAGGGCGGCGTCGGTTGGGTGCGCGGCGCGCTCTGGGTTCCTCGATTCTGATGGCCGCGCGGACGACGATGAATAGGACCATTTCCAAGAAATTAGATTGCGAAGAGACCCGGAAATGGGGTACAACCCGTAAGCTGGCTCCTGGACGAGAGATAGTCTCATCGAAAATCGTGCCAAAACCCGGCAGAATTGGCTTAGGATGAGAATAATCCAGCTATTTCATTTGAAAGAACGGCCTATCTGCTAGCAATGCTGCTTCGTCTCATTCCCATCTTGCTTCTCTCGAACATCGTTTATGCCCAGAGCTGGGATGTCGCCAAGGAATTCTCGGCGACCGGCAACCCGAGCGGCCCTTGGTCTTATGGCTGGATCGACGGGGCGGGGAATAATTTCACGGCCTACCCGACGTCCGACGCTTATGACGGGGGCGCCGTCGGCTGGCAGGACCACTATGTCAATCATGCCGGCCGCATCGTCAAGAACACCCTGGATCACGCGATAGAAAACGGTTCGTCCTATCAAGTGGGACAAGTGGTCCTGCATCCCGGGGCGCACGCCGAGAAGTCCGCCGTGATTCGTTGGACGGCCCCCGTCGCCGGGATCGTCGAAGTCAGCGCCGGCTTCGCGGGTCTCAACTTCGAGAGCGGAACCACGACGGACGCACGCGTTCTGCTCAATGGCACGCCTTTGTTCGAGGCATCCATCGACGGCTTCATTGGAAACGCCGACCATCCCGCGTCCGGCGAATCGCCTCAAGCAAGTTACACCCATCTGACGCGAGTCGAAACGGGGGACAGGATCGATTTCGCCGTTGGCCATGGAGGAAACGGGTTCCGGTCCGTCCAGACGGGTGCCTCCACCGATTCCACCGGTCTGACGGCGACCCTATCCGTCGTCACGAGCGAACTGGGGACGGTAAGGGGAAACGTCACGGCAAGCGTGCCGGAGCAGCCGCCTCTCGCCAAGGCCCATGTTGAGACCGCCGATGGCGCCTTCTCGATCCTGTCGGCCGCGGACGGAAGCTTTGCGCTGATGCTTCCGCCCGGCGCCACGACGCTCCGGATGAGTTATCCAGGTTTTCCAACGCGCGAGTCGGAAGTGACGGTCGAGAGCGGGACCACGACGACCCTGGATTTCGAGCTGGCCACCGGGATGATCAGCGGCCGCGTGACAGCGAACCAACCGGACAGCCCACCGATCTTCGGGGCTCATGTTCGCGTTGAAGAGGCGCCTTTCGCCGTCCAGGCCTCGGCCGACGGCTCTTATGCGTTGATCGCGCCCGCGGGCACGGTTTCAGTCGTCGTCGCCAGCCACGGATACGAACCGTTGCAGGTCGAAAAAACCCTGAGCGCCGGAACGACGCTCGCGGAGGACTTCGAGCTGGACTGGGTCGGGCTGACGCCCATGAATGCGGAGAACCATGAACGCGCCAAAAAGATGATGGCCCGCTACCCCAAGCCGACGTTGCCGGGGGTCGATCTCGCCTGGCACATGGATCGCACGATCGAATACATGGTCAACACGGTCGATCGCGAGCAAGGTGGGAGGCCCTATTCGATCAACCGCGTTTACTTCGCGCCGCCTCTGCTCAAGCACGACGACGGTGATATCCCGCACAACACCGCCCGCTACCTGCTGGCGATGATGATTTGGGAAGAGGCGACCGGGCGGCGCGTCGAAGACGAGGAAGCCGTCCAAATGTTGCGTTCGCGACTTCATGCAAGTTTTTCCGGAGAAGATCACCAGGCGCGCTTCCTGGATTCCGAAGGTGGGCCGCTCTCGCTTGGGGAAATGCACAGTCGGCGCGAGGTGTTGCTGGCGCTGTTGGGGCTGGCGAAGATGCGCGGCGATGAAGAATCAGCGGACCTGGCCCGGCGCATGATCCCGACGCTGGCCGAGGAAGAACGGGTGGGAAATGTGATCAGCCCGCTGGTCAGCGCCCGCCTGATCCGCGCCCTCATCTGGTACCATCGCGTCACCGGCGATCCGCTGGGGCTTCAATTGGCCGGGCAGTTTTGTGACGAGCAAATCCCCAAATTTAGCGACGGCCAGGGCCGCGTGACGTTCAGTCACCTTCATTCGGTGACGAGTGCCCTGAGCGGTGTCGTCGAGTTCGGGCTCTACACCGGACAATCCGATTACGTCGACCGCGCAAAGCGGGTGATCGACGAGGGCATGCCGCCTCACCGCACGCGGTATGGCTTCGTTTATGAGACGGACATGCTCATCGGCCGCGGCGAGTCCAATAACCCTGCCGATCTGGCCCGCGCCGAGATCCTGCTTGGCCTCAACGGGCATCCCGAGTATTTCGAGGACGTGGAGCGGATGGTGCGCAACCATCTGCTCGCCAGCCAGTATCTTGATCCGTCCGTCGCCGGCGGACCCGGTGCCCCCGAGGCAGTGCCCGAGGACAGTGCCACGGAGGTCTATACCAATGCCGCCGAGCGGATGCTCGGGGGATTCTCCTATACATCGCCCAACGATCTGATCGACGACGTGCTCCACGAAAAGCTTGATATGGCCGCTGACATGGCGAGCGGGGCGCTGGAGGGGCTCGCGGCGGCGTGGGAGGCCATCGTGACCCAAGACGCCGCGGGGCTGCGTGTGAACCTCCTGTTCAGCCGAGATACGCCCGACCTCGACGTTCACAGTTACATCCCCGCGCGGGGGCGCGTCGAATTGACCATCAAAAAGCCGCGAGACGTCTACGTGCGCATCCCGAGCTATGTCGCGCCGGACGAATTGATCGCGTCCGTTAACGGCGAGGCCCTTGAGCATAAGACAATGTTCGGGCCCTACCTGCTCATCCCCAACCGGTCGGACTCAGCCACGGCCGTGATCGAATTCGAGCAGACGGTCACGATCCAACAGGAGACGCTTGCCAATACGACGTACACCGAGGAATGGCTGGGCGATACGGTCTGGAATATCGTGCCCGCCGGGGGCCGTGTGCCGCTCTACACGCCCGCCCGGTTGGCGGCTTACGGCGTGGCACCGGAGGGAACGACCCCGGAGGAAACGGCCTCGGAGGCGGTAGAGGTTGCCGAGTCAAACCCATCGGAACAAGCCGATAGCGACGCGTTCGTCGGCTTGGATGGGGAGCGCCTGGCCTGGGCGCAGTCGGCCTTCGCTTCCAATTGCGCCGTCTGCCACAATGAGGACGCGGCGGGCTTTGGGCAGGCGCGGCTGAATTTGATCAATGGCGTTTGGAACCACGGGGAGGGGCTCGAGGAGATCGAAGCGACGATCCGCGCGGGCATTCCCGACACGATGATGAAACCCCAAGCAGACAATTACGAGCCCGAACAGATCGCCGACCTGGCCCGGTTCGTCATGCAGCTTTACCATGAAACGCACGTCGAAACGGCTGAATCCGAACTGGCTGCCGCCACGGGTCTCACCGACGCCGTCGCGTCCCACCTGCCCGCCTCTCCCAAGTACGAGGAAGTCGCGAGGGCCAATTTTATCGACGACTATATCTTCGACAAGATGAAAGCCGAAGACATTCCCCACGCGGGGATCTCGGGGGATGCTGAATTCATGCGCCGGGTTTATTTTGACCTGTGGGGAAGGCCGCCCGAGGCCGAGGAAGCGCGCGCGTTCGTGACCGATGCCGATCCCGAAAAACGTAGCAAGCTCATCGACAAGCTACTCAGTCTGGATTTCGTCAATAAACCCGATACCAAGGAGTTTATAGGTCCATGGATGGTGGATGAGGCGTTCCTGAGCAAGTGGCGGTTCTTCTACGAAGACCAATTCAAGAATTTTATCCACGGAAGAAGGGAAATCCACGACGCCCTGCGGGACTTTATCAATCAATCTTTGAAATACAACGTCCCCTACGATCAGTTTGTTCGTGAACTGATCACGGCCTCGTCATTGACGGGAAGAACATCCGGATCCTCGGGGTATCTCATTCAAATAAGGATCGGCAGCGGAGAAGGCGATATTAACCATGAGGACACGTGCGATGAGATCGCGGTCCGCGCGACCAGGGATTTTCTAGGCGTCAATGTGCAATGTATCTCTTGCCACGACGGGAAGGACCACCTCGAAAACGTCAACCTGTGGCTTTCGAAACAAAAACGGGTCGATTTTTGGCGACAGGCGGCATTCTTCGGAAAGACCAAGTTCCAATTCATGAAATTCGGAAAAGCCGATCAGCCTTATTTCATCGAAGACAAATCGGAAGCCGACGGTTATCAGGCGGGTGCGAGCAGCGATTTGCGGATGCCGCGCGACGAGAACGCCGATATTTTTCCGGCATATCTATTGACCAAGGACCGTCCACCCGAAGGGGTCGCCCCCCGCGAGGAGTTTGCCCGGCTTCTGACCTCGGATTTCCAGTTCGCGAAAGCCACGGTCAACTTGTTCTGGTCCAAATTTATGACCGTCGGGATCGTGGACCCGCCCTTCAACTGGGACCTCGCCCGGCAGGACCCCAACAATCCCCCTCCGGCCCCCTGGACCTTGCAACCCTCCCACCCCGAGTTCCTGGACGCGCTGGCCAAGGACTTCGTGGAGAGCGGCTACGACCTGCGCCACCTGATGCGCACGATTTGCCGATCCAATGCCTACCAACTCTCATCGCGCTTCGAGGGGGAACACCGGCCCGAATACGACCGCTATTACGCGCGTAAATTGGTCCGTCGGCTGACCGCCGAGGAAATCTACGACGCGCTCTCCAAAACCTCGAATGTTTTCGGCCACGCGTCCCCCGATTACTACCCCGAGTGGACCAGCGGCTGGGCCATGGATTTGCCCTCTGCCCTGTCGGGACTCTCAATCTGTGACGGGGAACTCGCGCGGTTCCTGTTCTTCTTCGGCCGGGGCAATCGCAATACGATCGAGCCACACACGAATCCTTCCATCGTTCAGGCTTCGGTCATGCTGTACAGCAAGCTGGTCAAGAAAAAGGTGCTGGCCAGCACCGAGGGCAGCCGCACGAACACGCTGCTCCAGGAGTATCCGCCCTGGTCCTGGCGAGACCGTCCGCGGCTGACGAAGCTCATCGAGGAGCTATTCCTGACTACGCTGTCACGTTTGCCCGACGCTCAGGAGCTGGCTGGCGCCGTCAAGCACCTCGAAAAACACCGCGACAAGGGGCTCGAAAACCTGCAATGGGCCCTTTTCAATAAACTGGAATTTATAGTAAACTACTGAGGTGGGCGACTCGTGAACCTTATACCATCGACCGGAGGAAAAGGCGGATGAACACCAATGTTCCAAAACTGACTCGGCGGGACCTGCTGCGCGCCGGAGGCTTGACGGTCGCGGGCTATTCGTTGCTTCCGATGTTGCAACCCCTGAACGTGGCGGCCAAGGAGAAGGCCAAGCCGCGGGGCGGGGCCGAGGTCTGCATCTACATCTTCCTGCAAGGGGGTGCGGCCCAGATGGACACCTTCGACGCGAAGGAAGCGCCCGAAACTCCGGAGGATTTCGACATCCGAAAAATCAAGCAGGGCCTGAGCATGCCGGTCGGCACGATGCCGATGCTCTCGGAGCGCACTGACAAGTTCGCGGTTGTTCGGTCGAATGAGGCGTGGGTCTCCGAACACGGCCAGGCCACCTACTACGTGCAGACCGGCAGGATGTTCAGCCCCGCCCGCATCCATGAAATCCCTTCGGTCGGCTCGGTGATTGCTTACGAAAAGCTGGACCAACGCAAGGATACGGATTTTCTGCCGCCCTTCATCTCGATGGATATGGACCCTGATTTCCAGGTTGGGTGCGGAATGCTCCCCCCCGCCTGCGCGCCGCTGAACTGGGATTCGCACATGGCGCCGCCGTTCCTGCTTCCCGAGTCGGAGAGAGACGAATTCGAGATACGTCGTCAATTGCTGAGTGAAATCGATCATCAGTGGCGCGAGGAGGAAACTCATCGCGGCCGGATTTTCAGCGATATCGAAGAGTACTATCGCTCGGCCTATCGCCTCAGCGATCCCAAGGCGGCGCCGATTTTTGATATCAGCCCCGAAGAGCATAAGCGTTATGGGAAGAGTTACGTGGGCAAGGCCTGCGCCATGGCCCGCAACGTCATCGAGGCGGACGCGGGCGCCAAGTTCATTTTCATCAACCACAGTAGCTGGGATATCCATAGCTGGGCCTTTGAAAAGGGGCCCGATGGCGCGGGAGGGCACCAATATAATGTTAACAGGCAACTCGATGCGGCCCTCGCCAATTTGCTGGACGATCTCGAGGAGCGAACCGATGAGAACGGGCGTCCTCTGATCGAGAAGACCTTCGTCATGGTCGTGGGTGATTTCGGCCGCACCCCGGGGCTTAATGCAAACGGGGGCCGAGACCATCACCCATACGCCGGGGTCACGGTGTTCGCCGGCGCCGGAGTTCAGGGCGGCAAGATCATCGGGGCCACCGACGAGATCGCCGAGAAGATTATTGATCCGGGATGGCACAAAGAGCGGTCGGTCTATCCCGACGACGTCTTGGTGACCCTCTACTCGGTCATGGGTGTCGATTGGACCAAGAAGATCACCCAGACCCCTTCGGGCAGGGCCTTCGAGTATATTGAACATCTCTCGCCAAAGGGCCCCATGCAGTTCGGAGAAATCAGCGAGATATTCGCGTGAGTCCGCATCATTGCGTGGGATGAATGCCCGCCATGGGAATGCGGAGCGAAAACTGAATCAGATCCGAAGCAACTAACTCCACGTCGATATTGATCCCCAGCAATCTAGCATAAGCCGAAACCAGGGACAGTCCTAGCCCGCAATGGGACTGGTCCGAGCGCGATTCCTCCTTGCGCCAGAACGGCTCGAATAGGTGTTCGAGGTCCATGCTTGTGAGGCCGTTGTTCGTGTTGGCGAGCGTGAAGTGGAAGTATTCTCTTCCGTTCTCCAGCGCGCAAACGACCGAGCCGTCTTCTTTGGTGTAGCTGACCACGTTTGAGAACAAGTTCCTAAAGACGGCCTCCAGCAAGGTCGGGTCCGATTCGACGACTGCCCCCTTGGCGAGCCTGATCTCGCATCCGAGCCGGCACTCCCTCACATCGGGCTCAAACGTCTTCCATGCGTTTTAAATCAGGTTTCCCAGGTCGATCGAACTGATCGCGACCTCTTGCAGGCCGGATGCGTAACGGACCAGGCCCAACAGGTTTACGACCAGGTGCTCCATTTGACCGGCGACGGCGAGCGTATCGTGGTAGAAAACAAGCGAACCGTCGCCCCGCGATTGTTGCGACGCCTCCTGGATGCCGACCTCGGCCAGGACTTTCAGCGTCGCGATCGACGTGCGCAGTTCGTGCGCGACATTGGATGTGAACCGGCGTTCGCGATGGAACGCGGATTGCAGGCGTTCGAGCAACTCGTTGAGCCTCACGATGATCGGTCGCAGTTCGGTGGGCGTCGCCTCGGTCGAGAACCGGTGACTGAGACTTGAGGAACCGACCTTGGAGACCTCCTCCGCCAAGCGGTCCAGGGGACGGAGCCCTTTTCGAATCGCCACTCGATGGGGTCCCGTTGGTGGGATCATAGGCGACTCCCGCATCAAGATCGATCAACTCCTCATCGTCATCGTGATCCAGGTCCGGTCCGTGGCTGGAAACGTAAGATTCAATCACCGCGGGATCTCCGCCGCGTATTCGGATGACTTGCGTGAAATCCCATTTCCCCTCCAATCCGTCATTGGTAACCACGTAGGCATAATACCCATAGTGATAGCCCGTCCCTTCAACGATCCGCGGATCCTCTTCATCGGGCTCCTGAGCCGCGAAGGGGTCCTCGAACAGCGTCGTGACATAAGCCACCGGCGTGGTCAGCAGCGCCGATAGACGGGTTTCAAAGACTTCGGGACTCAAGCCGACGGGAGGATAGGGGATAATCGGTTTGCCCTTCTCGTCAGAGGTGAGAGGGTACTGGTTATGGTCGAGCCGATAAGTTTCGACGGCCTGCGCCAATGTCCGTAAATCAGACATCGCCCGAGAGACCTTGGCCCGGGTCTGCGCTTGCAGAAAGTTGGGTATCGCGATCGCCGCCAGGATTGCAATGATCGCAACCACGATCAGCAGCTCAATGAGCGTGAAACCCGCCTCCGACATGGCCTTTCGCCGCCAGGCGCCCGCGGGCGCGGGCACCTGGCGGCGTGACTTCATGTCTGATGACGATTAATCGGTCAGTATGATCCATTGGTGTCGGGCGTCGCGGTTTCCGGGTTTCTCAGGACGTACCCCATGCCGCGCCGGGTACGGATCATGGACGGTTGCCCTGGTTGATCGAGTTTCTTGCGCAAGTGGTAAACCGCTGAATCCACAACGTTGCTCATCGCCTCGACTTGATCATCATAGATGTGCGATTCGATCTCGGTGCGCGAGACCACCTAGCCTTCGCGCAAGGCCATGTATGCGAGCAGGGCGTATTCCCGGGGCGTCAAATCAACGGCCTGCCCGGCCCGACTGACCACGTGCGCGGTGGTATCCAGCCGGAGGTCCCCGATGTCGATGATCGGTCGCTTGATGCCGTAACTTCGACGTGCCAGCGCCTGAACGCGGGCCAACAGTTCCTTCAGGTCAAAGGGCTTGACCAAATAATCGTCCGCGCCTTGCTGCAATCCATTAACCCGTTCATCGACCGTGTCGCGGGCCGTCAGGATCAGGACGTGAGTCCCCTTGCCCTGCGCGCGCAGACGCTGCAGAAGGGTGATCCCGTCGATCTTTGGCAGCATCAGGTCAAGGACGATTACGTCATACTCGTTTGATTCGGCGAGCCATAACCCGTCTTCTCCGTCATCGGCCCCGTCAACCGCGTAGCCCGCGTTCTTGAGGCCCCTGATGACGTAACCCGGCAATCGCTTTGAATCCTTAACAACCAAGACTCGAATGGCGCCGACTCCCGAAAAGGAGAAAGAAGCCGGAGAATTTCTTTCGGCTTCCTTTCTCGTTAAAGATTATCATGTACGGCCCCTCGAGTTCCACACGGCAAAGTCCCGTTCGTGCTCGTGCTCGTGCTCGTGCTCGTGCTCGTAATCGATCTTTTTTCGGGCGACAATCGAGGTGGGATGCGGTGATGAAGCCGATTACGAGCACGAGCACGAGCACGAAAGATGAGAAGCGATTGTCAACGAGGGCCGGGACTCACTGGACCCGGGTACGCGTCTTTGAGGACCCCCTCGCGAAGGCCCTCGAAGTCTCGCGTCCGACGATGCGCTTCCCTTTTCAAGTTATGGATAAGCCGTCCATTCGGGACCCGTTGCCGATTCCGGATTCAACTCCAGGCGCCCACCTTCCTGGTCCACTTCCAGCACAACGCCCACCCCCGGAGCGTAATACTTGTCCTCAAGGACACCCGGCTCAATCGGCGTGAAGTCCTGGGTCCGCAGGCAGCTACCAAACAATCCGGCCGCCACCGTTACCGCGACGCCGAGTTCGACGACGCGTCCGGCGTCCTCCGCCTCCGTCAGCGCGACTTCCTGGCGATAGGCATCACCGACTTGAGGGTCGGCGAGCATGATGATTCCGGGCTTGGCCCCATCCACGCCACCCTTAAATGAGCCTTCGACGCTCACGATCACGTCGTCTTCGAGTTCCACCGAGTCCTCCCCGAATTACCAGACGGACCCATCGACGCGCTGAACGTAATAGTCAAAGGTGTCCTCGATCAAGTCGCCGTCAAGAAACACCCTATCCTGCACGATTTGGCACGTGACACCCATAATCTCGATTGTATCGTCGAGGACCTCGACAATGATAAGTTCCAGGCCCTCATCGGTCGGTTTCTCGTAGGTCCGTTTTGATCCGACGGGGAGTGGAAAGAAAGAATTCGTAACGGGCAGCGTGAAGTCCGCGGGATCAATATCCGGATCATACTGGTCTTCATCCAGTTCGTCGCAGAGATTGATACGCGCCTCATATTGAGCGCCGCATTCCGTCCGGGCTTCCTCTAGCTCTTCCGCGGCCTCGTCGATGGCCTTTTCTCTGGCGTCTTCGTCAGACATGTTTTTCGCGATGGCGAGGGCCAGAAAGTAATCGCTCTGCGCCTCGAACCAACAGGCATGGCGAATCTCTCTGGTGGATTCCTCACAGCCCGAAGGTCCCTGCGCTGAACAGAGTGAAGATACTGAGAGGGCAACCACCACTCCCAACGCACCTTGGGTAAGGCACTTTATTCCATCGGTTCGATACTTCATCGTACGCTCCTTCCACGGCGACGAGAGGCCTTGGTTGTGTGGCCGTTTCGCGATTTCGCCGTTCATTGGATTTTGGCGGGCCATGCCCGCCGGCCGAGAATACTCGGGCCCTCGCTTTGAGCGAGTGGGGCGAGCATACATGGCCGAAGATGATGGAATGATGACCGTCTAAAAAAATGATGGCCCATGACGATTTAGACGGAGGGTTTCGATCAACCGCGTTTGATATGAGGATCCGTTCAGTCTTGGGACAACCAATTAGATTTACGTGAGTTTGTGATACGCGCGCGGCGCGCCCGGGAAATCCGATGAGGGCTGTACAATAAGTTAGGGCTCCATTCGCCCCCGCCGGTGAGATGGCGCGAGATGCGAACGGAGCCCGTGGGACCCACGCGGGTTGCCCTAAAGAATCACGTCTACTCCGCCGTCTCGAAGGCGAGCTTGGTGATGGTCTTGCTTCCGCTTGTCTCGATCGCCAAGTTCTCGACCTTGTAATCCTTGCCCGCCTCGAGGAACTCGGGCGGCACCGTCACGCTGGTGTCCGTGGGCAGCATGTCGATCGCGAACACGCGCAGCCTTTCATCGTCCTCGTCCTTCTCGACAACAACGTGGTAGGCCTCGATCACGCTTTCGGGCGGGTTCGGATCGGCCACGGTATCCCACTCGACGACGAGGAGATCGTTGATGTCCACCTCTTCGTCCTCCATGGGCGAGGTAATGTCGGGCGCGGCCGGAAAGTTGTGCGTGAGCGTCGCTTCGCCCACCAGCCACTCTCCCTCAACGCCCCTGCCGCGAAACTTGTAATCTCCCGGCGGGAACAGGTCGATCAAGTCTTCGTGCCGGAGATCATCGAAGCCCGGCTCGGCACTCTCGGTGAAGACCTCGGTGCTGCCGATCTCCCTCAAGCTCCCTCCGTTCTTGACATCGAAGACCTTGCGCTGGTCCGGGCCGTAGACCCTGACCCGTTTCCAGGGCTCTCCGTCGAAGAAGAGCTGAATGCCCAGGTCTCCATCCGTGTCGTTCTCCTCAAAGAAGACCGCCACTTCGCCAAATTCGATGACGTCGCGGTGGTGCCGCGCCGAACCCTCCGGGGCCAGGGCCACCGAGATAACCGCGAAAAGCGCAACTATCGAAACGGGCAACCACCACGCGGCGCGCGTTATTCCGAACAGTCCTTTTCGCTTACCGGCCTCGGGGGCGTCTTCCCCCCGCCGTCCTTTGTGAGTGCCGTGCACTCTCGAGTGTTGTGTCATGGGACTTCTCCTTTCCCATTTAGAACTTCCATTGGTCTGTTTGAATACAGCCAATGATTTCCGATACCATGCGATAGCCTACTCGCCTCAAGATGATGAAAAGATGACGGTTGATCGAAGAAAGTTCAGACCCCATTTATTCGGGAGGGGTGTCATTCAAGCTCCGGCCAAGAGTAGTCTCCCGGAGGCGCGAACGGCCAGATCGCCGTTGCATCAATCGACCAGAGCCATTAGCTTGATGCTGGAAGAGGAGATCGCACGATGGCGGACGATGGCGACAGAAATTTTCGTAAAGGGGCCAGCGGCGCTCTGCTCGATGAATATGAACGCGCGGCGGCGGAGTTTAAGGGCGTTCTCAATAGTGTTTCCAGCGTGGAATTCGGCCAGGCCGTCGATCCCGAAACGCCGGACGAGAACTGCCGGTCGATCCAAACCATCGCGGCGCACGTGATCAGCGCCGGTTACTGCTACGCCGATTCCCTGCGCGAGCATTTCGGCCAGGCGAGGAGTGAACACGCCGGCGGGCCGCCCGAGTTGGCCGAGACGGCGGCGGGAATCGACGCGATGGTCAATTACACGGTTCGGACGTTCGAGGATCGAAGGGACATCAGCGACAAAGAGGTCAGCGCCGTGACGCTGCGCACGGTCTGGGGCGCCGACTGGGGCATGGAACAACTGCTCGAGCACGCGATTGTCCATTTTCTGCGCCATCGCCGCCAGATCGAACGGTTTCTTGCAACCTTGCGGTCGGAGGAATGACCTGACGGCCGTAAATTCCCTTGCTGGAATGAACGATGGCCGAGGCGTTCGTCAGGCTCCTGATGGAAACAAAGGATAAGGACTGGTGATGCCGGCTCTCAAGCCGCCGTCACCGAAGCGCTTGACGCGGTACAAACCGCTCCCATCGAACTCATCAGTCCTCATGATGGATCATCTCAAGTGGAGACGTTGGGAGAGACTCCCTCGAGTTTCCGGTAAAGCTCGGTCCGTTTGTTCGCTTCCGCCTCCTGGCCGACCGGGTCGTATTCCTCGGTTCCGCCGACCCATCCCACCAGGTTGCGCTCGATCACCCCGGCGAGGCTCGCGATGTGGTCGGGGCGGGTGTTGAGGGCGGGGATGTAGTGGTAGTCGCCACCGCCGGCTGCGGTGTAGATCTCGCGGTTGGTGATGTTCATTTCCTCGAGCGTCTCGAGGCAGTCGGCCGAGAAGCCGGGGCAGATGGCGTCGAACCGTTTGAGGCCCAGACCCGCCCATGCCCGGAACGTCTGCTCGGTGTAGGGTTCGAGCCACGGCTCCTTGCCGAACTGCGATTGAAAACATACGTGGCGCTCTTCCTCGGGCAACTCCAACGCCTCGGCCAGCAGCCGCGCGGTCTTCTGGCATTGGCAATGGTACGGATCGCCGGAGAGGAAGTAGCGGCGCGGGATGCCGTGGAACGAGAACATCAGGCGGTCGGGGCGGCCATGCTCGTCCCACGCCTCGCGGACGCTGGCGGCCAGGGCGGCGATATAGGCCGGGTCGTCGTGATAGGCATTCACGAACCGTAGCTCGGGCACCCAGCGCGTGGCCTTCAGCGCGTCGGCCACCGCGTCGAACGTTGAGCCGGTCGTCGCGCCGCTGTATTGCGGATAGAGCGGCAGGACCAGGACGCGGCGGCAGTCCTTGCTCTCGAGTTCGGCCAGCGCCGAAGCGATCGAGGGCCGGCCGTAGCGCATCCCCAACGCAACGTGCAGCGGTGAGCCGATTCGTTCGGTCAAGGCCACCGCGATCTCGGCGACCTGAAGGCGCGAGGTCTTCAGCAGCGGCGAGCCCCCCTCGGTCCAGATGTTCTGGTAGAGCCGCGCCGAGCGCTTGGGGCGAGTATTGAGGATGATGCCATTGAGGATCAGCCACCACAACCAGCGCGCCGGGGGCGGCTCGATTACGCGGGGGTCGGAGAGGAACTCCTTGAGATACGGGCGCAAGGCCTGTCCCGTCGGGGCCTCGGGCGTCCCCAGATTCGCCACCAGCACGCCGACGGCGGGGATTGAATCATGCCTGAACTTGTCCTGTCCCAGATGACGCGTCATCGATTCCCTCGCAACGTCCAGCGATGGCTCCCCCCCCGCCACGCCCGGCGGCCACATCATCCCACACCGGTTCGCGGAAGGCCATCCACGCATTCACGGCGCGCCCGGCCCCCTGGCCCATGCGAAAGGTGAACCTTGTCAGCTATTCCTCGACCCAGTGCTTCAGGAACGCCTCGTGAATCGCCTCGAACGCCACGAGGTGGCCGAGGCTGCTGAGATGGTCGTCGTTTTCCAAATAGAGCCGTTCGGACTCGGGGTGCTTGCCCAGGACCGGAAGCAGATCGAAGAACACGATCCCGTTGCGATCGGAGAACTCACGCAACAGGTCTTGCAGTTGAGTCGAACTGAACAACCGGTCGTCGATCTCGAACGTCGCCTTGCGGAAGAAGCCATAGTGACTCCTGTCAACCTGCGCCGTCGACGGGATCACGATCAGAACCAGTTTGGCCTGTCTTTGGCGGGCCAAGTCCACGACACCCCGCAACGCCGCCTCGGCTTTGGCCCAGGCCGCCTGATTCTCCTCGGTCTCCATCAGGACGTTATCGAGCAGATAACGCGGCCTGGTCATCGCGGTGTCCAACAGATAGGGGTTGACCAGGCGCGGACCCACCTCGTTGCGAACCTGAAGCCGGTTGATCGCAAACTCGATCAGCTCGCGATCAATCCCGTGTTCGAGCATGACGTTCCAATCAAACTCCGGATGCTCCGGAAACGGCTTGTCTTTTTCGTCGGGTGAGTCCTTCCCGGAACCGGGGTTCGTCGGAAGTGGGGTTGAGCTCACGAGTGACACAAACCCCGGCGCGTTGCGCGGCAGGACCGCTCGCGCGAACGCTCGCGCTCGACGCCTTGGAATGAGACGCGTCTGTTGCGGCCTCTCTTCGGCGGTCACCGCCGGGGCCGTTCCCTCGGGGCGACGCGGCGTGTCGTCCGCTCGGTATTGCACGTCGGTCAGGTCGTTGCCGACGTAATAAAACTGCAACACGATATCCCCGGGCTGCAATTGAGGGGCGATTTGCCGCATCTGGTCGAGGTATTCGTAGGGGCCGAAGCCGCCGTAGGCCGTATTGATCACCCCGATCCCATGCCGCTCGCCGAATTTCTCCAGGTCGACCTTCAGACAGTGCTCGACGGGCCACCAGGTCAGAAATGAATCGCCCAGGATGACCATTCGCTTTGGTTTGGCGAACGCCCGCGCCGTTCGCATGCGACGCTGGAACGAGGCGGTCCAGTCGAATTGCACCACGCCGAACAGGACGAGGAAGCCGCCCACCAATAAGCCGATGAGCAACCCTCCCACGATAAGCAGACCGCAAAATAGAAGACGCCTTCTTGCTTGAATGACCATCGTGGGATGCGGCGGAACTCCTCAAACGACCAGCGGGTGCTGATGACCCATTTCGGGGACCGAGTGTGACTTTATATCGGCTGGGTCGGCGATAGGCAATATGGGAAGGGCGCGCCCCGCTCCCGTGTGTAAGGAGTTGGGTAGGCGCGAGGCGGATCGAGGTTTCTGGAGGTGTGGTATGGCGACGGCAAAAATCGATGGCGTGGCTTCAGGTGGGGTTCAGTCCTTGCCGCCCGGTGCTCCGGCGAGCGGTTCGGTCCTCTCGACATCCGCCGCGTGAACCTGAAGACCATCAAGTAGCGCCTCGCCGACCTGCCAGATGTTGCCGGCGCCCATGGTGAGGAGCAGGTCGCCCGGTTCGAGGCGCTGGGCCAGATAGGATCGCGTCTGGTCCAGCGTGGGCATGTAGTGCGCGTCGTCGTGGGCCAGTTTGGCCAACTCGTCGATCACGAGCCGGCCGCTCACGCCCTCGATCGGGGATTCGCCCGCGCCGTAAACATCCGTCACGACGACCAGTTCGGCCGCCCTGAGCGCACGGGCGAATGAACCGGCCATCGCCTGGGTCCGAGTAAACCGGTGGGGTTGGAAGGCGGCGACCAGACGCTGGGCGCGTCCGGCGGCGACCTGAGCACGGGCGGCCTCGAGCGTGACGCTGATCTCGGTGGGGTGATGGGCGTAGTCGTCGACGATCGTCACGCCGTTGCTCACGCCCTTGAGTTCAAACCGGCGCCCGGCCCCTTCATAGGCTTGCAGCCCTTCGAGCAGGGGCCGTTCGTCAACCTCGATGGCCAGCGCGCAGGCCAGCGCGCCCAACGCGTTGACGACGTTGTGATGCCCGGGAACGGCCAGGACGACGGGCGCAAGGGCGCGCCCGCGCCAGACGGGGGTGAAGCGCGTTCCCCGGCCGCCGTCAACCGTTTCCAGGCCCTCGCAATACATATGCGCCAGTGGGTCATCAAGAGCGTAGGTGACGCTCTCGGGACCGCCCTCGCGGGCCAGTCGGGCCAGCAGGGGATCATCCGCGCAAAGCACCAACCGACCGCCGGGACGCAGCCGGCCGATGAATTCCAGGAACGCGCGCTCGACTGACTGGGCATCGGCGTAAAAATCGAGATGTTCCGCTTCGACATTGCTGATAAGGATGACGTCGGGGTCCATTTCCAGGAAGGATGCGTCGGATTCATCGGCCTCGGCGACGACCCATCGCCCCTGCCCACAGCGGGCATTGCCGCCGAAGGGGGTCAACGAGCCGCCGATCACGACGGTCGGATCCAGGCCGGCCTGGGCCAGCATCAGGCCCAACATGGCGGTGATGGTTGTCTTGCCGTGGGTGCCGCTGACGGCGATCGAGCGGCCCTCGCGCATGATCTCCGCCAATGCCCGCGCTCGTGGCCAGATCGGGACGCCGACGGCCTCGGCGGCCCGGCGTTCGGGGTTGTCGGGCTGGACCGCGGCCGAGGTCACGACGAGTTGGGCGCCGTCGACGTGCGACCCATCATGCCCCTTGTGGATCACGGCCCCGGCCTGGGCGAGGCGGCGCGTGGCCGCGTTCTCGCTCAGGTCGCTACCTGAGACGCGGTACCCGCGCTCGAGCAAGACCGAGGCAATCGCGCTCATCCCCACCCCGCCGATGCCAACCATGTGGACACGACTGAATTGCCTCAATTGATTCATGGATACCCTCGGATGGGACATTCTGGGGATCGGTATCTTCTAGGGGCCTCGCCGGGCGGGCGTTCGGTAAGATGGGAATCTGGAGAGGCGAAACGGAAATTGGTAATGGAAAATGGGCATCACATTATCAATACTATTTGCCCCGCTCATTCGCCGCCGGCTACCCTAATTGACCGCCTCGGCCCGGCGCGGGTTTGGCGCCAAGTCAAGAATCAGCTTGGCCAGGTCATGGGCCGCCCGCGGGCGCCCCAATCGCCTCGAGGCCTCGCCCATGTCGCGCAACTCACCCGGCCCGCGCCTCCAGCGTTCGAGCAGCGCCAGCAAGTCGTCGGCCGCACGGGGATCGGCTTCTTCGATCATCTCGGCCGCCCCGGCGCGAACCCGCCGCCGAGCGTTGATCGCCTGATGCCCCCCGGTCGCCGTCGGCAGCGGAACGAGCACCGCCGGCTTCCCCAAGGCCGACAGCTCGGCCAGCGTCAACGCCCCCGCCCGCGCCAGGACCAGGTCGGCGGCCCCGTAGGCCAGGGCCATCTCGTCGATGTAGGGCCTGATGACATGCCCGGCGGGGTCGATGCCCGCCTCCTCGAGGCCCCTCAGGACCTGATCATGATGCGCGGAGCCCGTCGACCAGAGGAGCTGCCACCGTCTACCGGCGTCGGGCGAGTCCTTGGCTCGCCGCAGCATCTCAATCATAATCCGATTAAGCCCCAACGCCCCCTGGGAGCCGCCCATGCACAGACAGACTAGCCGGTCGGCGTCAAGCTGGAAGTGGGCCCGCGCCCGCGCGCGGTCGACCGTGCCGAGCAGGTCCGCCCGCACCGGATTGCCGACCTCGCGGCTGCGTCCGGGTGGGAACGCGTGATTCTCCAACGGGCCAGCCGTGGCGACCAGCTTGGCGAACGCGGAGAGGAATCGATTCGCCGCGCCGGGCTTGACGTTTTGCTCGTGCAAGACCAGCCGCGCCCCACTCAGCCGCGCCGCCAGCAACGGGGGAACCGACAGGTAGCTGCCGAAACCCACGGCCACATCCACGGGCCGCTCCCGCAGCCGCCGCCGCGCCTCGCGCCACGAAGCCCACATCTCGCGCAGGAATCGCCCGCGCCGGCGCAGGCCGCGTCGCTTAAATGTAATCGGAAGGCTCCACGGCTCCAGCCCCAGTCGGCGATAAATCTCGTGCTCGGCGGGACGGCTGCCGCAACAAAACTGGACCTCGGCCTCGGGTGCCAGCTCGCGAAGCGCCTCGGACAGGGCCACGGCCGGGTAGATGTGCCCACCGGTCCCGCCGGCGGCCAGCAATATCCTGGGCCGGGCCGCCGACCGCGCCGGGCCGGTTGATGATTCGCCGCCAGTCGCCGACCGTTCGGAGTGACTTGCCATGACCAACCCTCCACCCTTACCTTCGGCCGACGCGCGCGCCACCGGCACGCCATGGGTCTCCTGTATCACAGCTACCATGCCCGGGTCTCGTCCGGCGCTCTGGCTTGGTGGGTGTGCAGGTTGCATGCCACGTTCATCAGGATGCCCATGGCGGCCATGGAAACGACGAGCGAGGTGCCGCCGGCGCTGATGAAGGGCAACACCAGCCCCTTGGTCGGCAGCAGCCCCAAGACCACGCCCATGTTGATCGTCGCGCCGATGAAGACCATCAGCGTCACGCCGGTGGCCAGCAGGGTGCCGAACAGATCGGTCGAGCGCCAGGCCACGCTCCAGCCCAGGAAGGTGAGTGCCGCATAGATCAGCACGATGCCGGTCATGAGCAGGAAGCCGTATTCTTCGGCCATGATGGCGAAGATGAAATCGGTGTGGGACTCGCTTAGGTAGTGAAACTTCTGGCGGCTCTCGCCCAGGCCCCGGCCCCACAGGCCACCCGATCCCACGGCGATCAGCGACTGATGGAGTTGGTAGCCAATTCCCTGTCGCGTCTCGGGGTCGCGAAAGAGGAAAGCCAGGAGCCGTTTGAACCGGTAAGGTTCGAGCAAAAAGGCGATCAGTCCGGCCGGCGCCGCGCACGTGACCAGCCCGAGCAAGTGGAACCAGCGCATCTCGGCCACCAGCCAGATGCCGAAAACGATCAGACACAAGACGAACGCGCCGCCGAAATCGGGCTCGATGACGATGATCGCGGCGAACGCCCCCGCCACCAGCATCGCTGGCAGCACGCACGAGCAGAAGCTCTTGATGTAATGCCGGCGGTCGGTGAGCATCTTGGCCATGTAGAGGATCAGGGCGAGTTTGGCCAATTCGGAAGGCTGAAAGCGGATCGGCCCGAGGTCGATCCAGCGCTGCGCCCCCTTGGATGCCGACCCGATCCCCGGCACGAAGACCAACCCGCACAGCACGAACGACCCCAGCATGATCAGTGGGGCGAACCGGCGCAAGGTGCGGTAATCGACCAGATAGAGCACCAACATCGCGGCCAGCCCAATCGCCGCGAACAGGAGCTGTCTGGTCACGTAAGGGGTCGAGGCTTTGGCACTATAGACCGACAGAACGCCGATCGTCACAAGCGAAAGCGTGAGCAGAAAGATCAGTACGGGGGTGTTGATAGTTCGCGTCATCAGCTTGAGCGGGAAAGGAAACGATGGAGCGGGAGCGGGCCGCGATGCTGGGAGCCGACGCTGGTATCCTCGGGCCGCGGGGCCGAGGAATGATGTACGGGCGAGAGTATAGCTCAACTCCCGTTTCGATGCCAAGCTCGAATTTATATTTTTCTTGGATGGGTGTGATTCAGTTTCGGGAGTCAACGCCGCTTCGCCAAAAAACCCCGTTCTCGTTGCTTCTCGGCCCTCGGCTCCCGGCCCTCGTCCTCGTAATCATAATTCA